>OJSH01002133.1_pt1 | contig 14728 bp, 8 predicted proteins | sample 1599441 | NCBI WGS metagenome assembly OJSH01 (sample SAMN04168658, study PRJEB22393) | human gut metagenome | biome: human gut microbiome; feature: stool | host: Homo sapiens | collected 2014-03-24 | reverse complement strand
GGCTTTGGCGGACGCTGTGCAACGCGAGTAATGAATATTATGAATCGCGCACAGTATCACCGGGTCTTAAAGGAGCTGCCGCTGCAGGGATGTATTCTGGATATCGGCTTTGGAAACGGGAACATGCTGAAGCGAGTGTTGAAAAAGGGCTGCTGCAGTGTTTATGGGACGGAAATCAGTGAAAACTGTATGACTGCGGTGGAATGGAAGCTGCTGCCAAGCCTGCAGCAGGGATATCTGAAGCTTGCTATGGGCAGTGCAGAATCCTTGCCATTTGCAGATGCCTGTATGGATACGGTATACAGCATTAACACGATTTATTTCTGGGAATCACTGGACAAGGGGCTGTGTGAGATAGCACGTATACTCAAGCCGCAGGGTACGCTGCTTTTGGCCTTCTATGATAAGCGTTTTATGTCACGTCTTCCCTTACGTGAATACGGCTTTCAGCTATACGATCCAAAGGATGTGAAAGCGGCACTGAAGCATAACGGATATACGTCTATTGAGGTTCATGAAGTGAAAAAGGAAAAATCCTATTGTATTCGTGCAAAACGCGGAAATGTTTAGGAACGTAGAACATAAAGCTTTTGTACAATTTTATACAGAAGAGGCAATAACACAAGTAATTATAAGGTAAGGAGGCAGCATATGGAACGCATATATATACTGGATGAGCTTGATTGCGCCAACTGTGCAATGAAGATTGAAAGGCATGTAGGAAAAATCAAGGGTGTGAAGGAATGCTCGGTGGATTTTGTTAGTAAAAGGATGTTTGTAGATATGGAGCATGAGGGGATTGAAGCTGTGCTCGAAGAAACGGTGCAGGCGATTAAAACGTATTTTGGAGCTCTTTCGCCGGTACGCGTTTTATGCAGCCAATTTTTGACGCTGTGGATTGCCTGTGCTTTGCCGATGGCAGTGGAATTGCTCGGGAAATGGCTCGGAATGGAGATCCTTAGTTGGATCTTGTATCTGGGGTATGCCGGGTTTGATGCAGCGGTCATGGCCGTTAACGGAAAACCGTTATTATATGCGTCCCTCTTTATCTCGCCGGCGGATTATCTCTTATCTGCTGTACCGGAATTTCGCTTTTTAATTCCGATATGTATCTGTGCAGTTTTAGGGCTTATCGGTTATTTGATTTCCGAAAAAAGGGAATTTTTGCGTAAGGAGTGAGTTTCTGTGCGCAAACAAAAAAATCAGCTGCAGAGCTTTCAACGTGCTTTTTTCGTCGATTGGAAGTTGGGTGTTCTGCACCGTGCCTGGCGTTTTTTTCCGGCGCTTTTCTTAGCGGTGTTTTGCGTGCTGAAGGGACTGCTTTTTCAGCACTATGAAGTGCCGCATGATCTTTCCGGCATTTTGTCTTTGATGTTTTTCGGGGATGATGTGGTTACACCTAACAACTTAAGTTTGTGCCTTGAATGGGTAGGTTTTCAAATTTTTCTGCTTCTCGTTACAAATGATTATACGAGCAGCAGCCTCGGTAGCTTTGGAGAGTGTATGCTCATGAAAACCGGCAGTAAATCGGCCTGGTGGCTCAGCAAATGCTGTTGGATGGTCTGCACGGTAACAATTTCGTTTGCTGCATTGATTTTAACCGGCGTAACCCTGTGCCCGATGTTTCATTATACTGTAAGACTTTCCGGCATTTATGTGTTGGCTGCACCGTTTTGCGCTGTTTTGAGCGTATCGCTGATCGGGCAGTTTATTACGATGCTTGGTGTAAATCCGGCGGTGACACTGATTTTGCTTTCCGGCTCCGTTACACTTGCACTATTTGTGGATTCGCCGTGGTATATCTGGGCAGCCAGTATGCAAACACGATACTATGAACTGCATTTGGTCTGGATTTCCTGCCTTATATGGTTTTTGGCATCTCTTTTGCTTATTCCAATCGGTACGGTTATTTTTGCTCGAAAAGACATTTATTTACAGGGGGAAAGTACAAATGCGCGTTGAAGTAAAAGACTATGTAAAAACGATCGGTAAGGCGACCGTGCTTGACCATGTAAGCTATACGTTTAAGAGCGGGAAAATCTACGGTTTACGCGGAAAAAACGGTTCCGGCAAAACGATGCTGATGCGCGCAATTTGCGGATTGATCAACCCGACGGAAGGGTGCGTGTGCATAGACGGCAAAATAATCGGCAAGGATATTTCCTTTCCGGAGAGCGCCGGTGTGCTGATTGAAAACCCGGGATTTATCAGCGGTTACACGGCTTTTCAAAATCTTAAGACCATTGCTTCTATACAAAATCGAATTTCCGATGAAGAAATTAAAGCGGTCATTCTTGGGAGTCGGGTCATACTTAGTAGTCACTTCATCAGCAGTCTTGAAAGGCAATGATTGATGCATATAGTTTATGTTAGAGTAGTAGCATACCCGTTCGTTTCCTCCTCGCACACTTACTCCAGCTCTAGTCATCCACGTTACAGGTCGTATGAATTGATCATACCAATTATTATCAGGATATGCAACATTGTCCCCTCGTTCATAATGCTCCATCTGTTCTTTCGTAAACTGTGAATACGAACCAAGTCCATCGTTTACTCCAGCCTCATTTCTCATCCGGGTATAGTTGGCTGCATTCACAAAAAGAGGTTTACGTGTAGTCTGCTGTAATGATTGGTCAAAACTCACATTAACTTTTGCTTTTCCTACCAGGCCTCGCTTAGTCTTAATAGAAATCACTCCATTAGCACCTTGTATTCCATAAATCGCAGTAGTGGAAGCATCTTTCAAAACAGTAACAGATTCTATTTCATCCGGTGTAATATAAACATAGTTCACATTAGGACTAATTACACCATCTATAAGAATCAACGGCTTAACTCCGTTAATGGTAGAAAGCCCCCGTACCAACAAAGTAATAGCATTAGAGGTAGAACTCTTGGTACCCTGTCCCAACTCAGCATCTTTTTCCATAGTAATCATCCCGGAGAATCGTCCAGCAAAAGTTTTTCCCAAGTTCGATTCGGGAGATTTGTCCAATACTTCTCCACTAACGGTGGACACTGCACCAGTCAATGCACGCCGGGAAACAGTAAGATATCCTAAATCTATTTTTTCATCCAAAATTTCAGAACTCCCTTGTAAAACTATATTTTTTTCACGAGCAGCTCTTTCTACGGAAATCTTTCTATTTACAAACCCTACATACGAAACTGTGAGATATTTACTTCCATCTTTAAGTTCAATATTATAAGCACCATTTTGATCTGTTAAGAATTCATCCCCGTCTTTTTCTGATTTTATCTGTACTCCAGGTAAAGGATTACCTGTCTCATCCAATACAACTCCTTTTAATTGTACCGGTACAATTATCTCGTGTGCTGCAAGTTGAGGAATACAAAGACCTAAATATCCGCAAGCCAGCCATATTGCAATTTTATTTTTCATGCAAATCATTATTTAATACTTTTCAAGGTTATTATACTTTTCCTTATTATATTACCATCCGGGATTTTGCCATTTATCTCCGGTCACTGCTTCCATACGATTTACCTCATCTTGGGGAAGTGGCAGCAGCAAATCTCTATTCTGAGCACCTCCGCGCTCTTTGGTCCAAATATTGTAACGCTCATAAGCAAATGTTCCATCCTCTTTTGGGGTGATCTTCATACCGGTGAGCCATGTACAAGTCTCACGTAAATCTCCATCTGTTTTCTGCCACCGACGCAAATCAAAATAACGTATTTCTTCCCAAGCTAATTCTACACGACGCTCGTTCTTTATACGAAGCAATAGTTCATCTTTATTCAAACCTACCGGTAAAGCTGGCATTCCTACTCTATCACGCACAACATCAGCCGCAGCTTTTGCTTCAGCCATATGTCCACTCTCAGCCGCAGCTTCGGCTAAATTCAGGTAAATTTCAGCTAAACGGAAAAACTTCCATGGTATCAAACTTCCCTGATTAGTGGCACTCATTTTAGGAACCACCGTTTTACAATGATAATATCCTGTACGTGAACGAGTACGATCACTTGGGTCTAAGCTTATATGATGCCTACCACCTTCATAAATATCCACGTTCCATATTTTTCCATTATCCCAAACAATCTGATCACCATTACACAAAGCTGTTTCGTGTAAACGCGGATCACGATTCACATATGGATTATTAGGATCATATAATGTATTGTTGATATTATAATTAGGTTGTAAATGTCGTTCATCCAAATAAGGTTTATTCAAATTCAATACTGGTTGTCCATCTAGTGTTTCAAATGCATCGACTAGTTCCTGTGTGGGGCACGTTGCACATTTAAACGTATTATCCATGCCACAGCCAATATAACCAATGTGCCAGATATGATGCTGTATAGATCCCATAGTTCCAGTTTTAGCATGCTGCCAAATGGTTTCTTTATCACGTGGTGTAACAGCATAATCGGCAGCAGAAGCTACGATTTGTCTGAATGCCGCTCCTTTTCCATCACCATATGTATTGATATCAGTACATGTCGTAAAAAGTTCATAACCATTCTCTGTCAACGCCTTTAAAGCTGCTGCATTTATTTGGTATGCTTCTTCCCAATAATCATTTCCTTCATTGAAAAGAGGACTTGCCGCTACCAGACTCATACGCGATTTAATAGCCCAAGCCAAAGCTTTAGTAGTGCGCATTGCTTCAGATTTGGTAGTTACTCTCCACGGCAACTCAGCGCAAGCAATGCCTGCATCACAATCCTTTATGATAAATTCAACTACCTCATGAACGGGTAAACGTTTTAAGCCAGAAAAGTCTGCATCAAAAGCAGCAGTAGTTTCCAATACCGGAATCTTTCCAAACCAACGAACTAGTTCTGAATAGAAGAAAGCGCGCAACACACGTGCTTCTGCTCTATAACGTTCGCGTTCTTGTTCACTATTAACAGCTGCATTATCAATAATTTCCAAGAATTGATTGCATAAGTATATTTGATTCCATGATTTAGCCCAATAAGCCCCATTATTACTTGACGATTCGCCACTCATATCACGTACCGGATGAGAACTTGCATTTCCTACTCCGTTATATATTTTGGCTATTCGAGTATTCTGCCCATCATCAGAACTCCATCCATCATCACTAGCAGCAACGAGCAACGTTTCAAAGTGATGACTGGTATATCCTTTTAGTGGAACATTATTATAACAAGAGTTCAGCAAAGCTCCCACTTTATTCGGATCTGCCACAATCTCTTCCATCGTCAATGAACCATCAGGAGCTATATCTAGCACATCTACACAAGAAGAAAACAATCCAATCGTGGTAAACAAAGACAATATAATTACATTTAATTTCATACTGTTCTATTTTTCATTATACTTAAAATGTTACATTGGCACCAAAACTCACCATCTTAGTCACAGGATATGCAGTCTCACTGCTTTGTTCCGGATCAATGGAATTAAGTTTCATCTTTTTAAAGGTCAGTAAATTATTTCCACTAACATATATTCGCAATTTCTGAATTTTTATCTTTTCCAAGAGCAGCTTAGGTAATGTATACCCCAACTCTATATTTTTCAATCGCAAGAATGAACGATCCATGACAAAAAAATCATTTGCTGTCATACTGGTAGTTGTATTAGCACTCAGTGCAGGATACTCAATTTTTCTCCCACTATTATAGCGTTCTGCCGTCCATGCATCCAGATGATAACCTGTATAAAATCCAACCAAACCGATCTCTGTCACACCGAAATTTGAATAATACTTAGAAACTTTAGCCACACCTGAAAAAAGAAAGGAGAAGTCTAAATTTCGCCAAGACAAGTTTCCTGAAAAGCCATAAGTTATACGTGGAATATTACTATATTTAATTGGTGATATATCTTCCGGATCAATGTCTCCGTCACCATTCACATCTTTATAAAGAAGATCACCCATACGGGGAGTACCAATCTTATATGTTTTCTTTGCCCACTCCAATTCTTCTACAGTATTGATGTATCCATTACCGTTAGAGTAATCTATCTTATAACCGAAAATCTGCCCTATACTATATCCTGTTTTACGATAAGGATAAGCATATTCCTCTGGCAAACAGGTTTCATCAATGTAGTCAATTTTATTTTTATTATAAGAAAAATTTCCTTTTACTCCAAATGAGAAATCTTTATTAAGTTTCCTATTATAACCTACCTCCAATTCAAATCCACTGTTGTGAACCATTCCCATATTCACTTTAGGTAATGCACTTAACGGTAATCCTTGTAATTCCGGAACCGTACTGCGTTGAATCAAGATATCTTCTCTTCTTTCACGAAAATAATCAAAAGAAAAAGAGAGCTCATTAAACAATTGAATATCTACCCCATAATTCTGTTTATAAGCTATTTCCCAGCCTACATCCGGATTTCCCTTTTTATTGATACTAATAGACTGTCCACGTCCTAAAGAAGGTATAACGCCACTCGCCATTTGTATATCATCCAAATAAAGAAAACGATTACTTCCCAATTGGTCATTACCTACTTTCCCATAAGAAGCACGTAATTTCAGATTAGTAATAGTCTTGTTTTTTTCCAAAAAACGTTCATTACTAACGACCCATCCGGCAGAGAACGCAGGGAAGAAACCGAAACGTTTCTTTTTGGCAAACTGTTCAGAACCGTTATACCCCAGATTTACTTCCATTAGATATTTCATATTATAGGCGTAAGTAGCACGTGCAGAAATTCCCAACATATTGTAAGGCAGATCAGCAGCATATTGTTGCCAACTGTCACGCTGCACCAATGCCATACCAGTCACACGATGTAATCCAAAATCACGTTCATAATTAATTGAATATTGAAGATTCAGATAATAGTTGGTACTTGCAGTCTTGGACAAATTAAGGGCATCGTTCTGATTGGACTGAATTTCGGTATAGTAACATCTATCATCTGGAGTGGTGGCCACGTGTACATCGTATTGATCATACAAACGTACTCCTTGACGAATAGTACGACTTTTAGTATCAAAAGCAGCCATAATTTTGGTACTCAGACCTTTCGTAATGAAATCCAACCCCCAATCCAAAGTAACAGATGAATTCAGATTAGAATTAGTCTGCTGACGGTATCCACGACGATTCAAGTCACCATAAATATTACGCCCACCTGTACCCGGCTGCGCAATGACCTCACCACCTGGTACCGGTGTGCCATCTTCTAACGTATAGCCTTCTGCTGTTAATGAACCAGGCTGTGTAGATGGTATGGACCAAATGTATGACATAGACTGTGCCACCATACTTGTTGTACTGGTATTACTGCCAAAAAGGTCTTTGGTCTGCGGACTATTCACTTTTTCTAAATAAGAAGCCAAGTTTAAAGAGAGTTTCAAGTTCTTGGCAATCTTATAATCTACATTAGCACGGAAATTATATCGGTCATTGCTGAATGCAGGATCATAACTCAACCGTTCCGTAGACTCAGTTTTTAATTGTCCTCCTTGTCCCATATAAGCTGCATTCAGAAAATAGGTTAGTTTGTCATTACCACCACTTAGATTTATGTTTACTTTTGTTTGTGGTGCCCACTTACGAAAGAACTCGCTCTGTACATCACGATCAGGATAAAACACGCGATCCTTTCCATTGCGATACATGTCTATCATATAATCTGTAAAAGGAAGATTATCCGCACTGGTTCCATCGTTCAAGAAAGCCTGATTACGCAACTCTGCAAATTCCCAAGAATGCACACGTGTAGGAGTAGTAATAAACCTCTGCAAACTATAATTGACCGATACACTGAGCTGTGACTTTCCGGCTTCTCCACGGCGTGTAGTTACCATTATCACGCCATTAGCACCACGCACTCCGAATACAGCCGTCGCAGAAGCATCTTTCAAGATAGATACAGACTGAATTTCATTAGGATCCAGCATACCAATATCTTCGCGAGGTACCCCGTCTATCAAAATTAAGGGTGATTGACCATTGGTGGTACTCACCCCACGCAAATAAATAGCTACATCATCTACACCAGGTTGCCCGGATGTCTGCAAAGCAGTCAAACCAGGTAGCCTTCCTGCTAAAGCAGTAGAAAGATTGGCAGCGGAATTTTGGGTAAGTTCAGCTGTTTGTACTGAAGCTACAGCCCCCGTAACAGTCACTTTCTTTTGTGAACCATAACCGACAACCACCACTTCTTCTAACGTTTGTGCATCTTCTATCAGCACTATGTGCAATTCTTTATCCGTATTTTTCACTATCACATTTTGGGTGATATATCCTATATAAGAGACTTTCAATTCTACAGGAGCCAAAACGTTCACAGAAAAATTTCCGTCTACATCAGTTATTGTTCCAGTGGCTGAATCAACAACAATATTAACCCCGATCAAGGGAATTCCATCCTTATCAACAACACGTCCTTTCAAAGGCGAATTTTGTTGCTGAAGCATATCAATCCTTTCTATTAAAGTAGAATTGTTTGCATAGCCATAGTTGGAAAACAGAGAGAGGGCAGCAATCAATAAAATAAAGCTGCTTCCATACCTAACAAATTTTACATTTTTCTTTTTATCCATAAGAGTAATACTTGTGCGTTCTTTATAGTTTTTTTAGAGAGAGAAATTCAAGATGTCATGATCTGATTATGCTTCCGACATCCACAAATAAATTCATAGTTTCTTTAGAAAAAATCATGTGTTCCATAATACATTTTATTTAAGTTTATACTAAGTCTTAAGACACGACAAAAGTAGACTTAGCATATAAAATATCGTTTCACTCTTGTAACATTATATAGCAATAAGGTAACTACAAGCATATTTCTGTTCATATTACCACTTATTTTCCCTTATTTCATAGACTTTTTTTCTTATAATATCCAAAGAACCGATAATAAGATAATATTCATAATCCATCACCGAATTTTTCTTCAGTCTTTCCACGCGTAAAGGAGCAATATAAGAAGTTGCACTGCTCAATGCATCTCCTTCTAAATCAGTTCCATACCTACCAGCCAAAAAACGGGTAGCAGAAGGAGTATAAACACCTACCCCCCACAAAGAATCATCCACAAAAGCCATCCAGCATTCAGAGGCATCATCATAAGCTCCCCAGAAGTGTTCTGGATCATTTAATATCAATTGCTTCACCTCGGTTTGTCTGACAGATGCATTTGTAAACGGAGCACTACCAAAATAAGAATACAAATTCTTTAAAGTAGAAATAAGATATACGGCTGGAATCTCCTGATCCCTCTTCACTCCCTCTCCATAAATAGAATCAGTGCGTTGACATACGAGTTTGTTTCTCACCTTTATAACATTCCCTTTCAAAGTAGTCCATTGTTCCATTACTGCTTCTGCAGGACAATCGGCCATATCCCACAGCATAGGAACGCATTTGATATATAAACTATTACCAGTCTTTTTATAGTCTAATATTTGCGCTCTGTTACACGCATAATCTCCAACTTGAATAGGATTCCAAGGCCAAGGTGACCACATCGGAGATTGTCCATCCTTTTGTCGATTTAAATCCCGTCCTGCATAATAAGCCTGCTGAATATAACGCCCTTCATCATGAATATTCACCAAATTTCGCGTTTCTGTCGCCCGAGAAATATAATATATAGCTCCTCCTCTCATTAAATCCTGCTTAATACATATTTCATCATTACTCAATCCAAATTCTTCATGTTCTGCCCCTTCTTTTTCTTTCGTATTATTACCTGGAGTCCATCTGCAAGAAAGTAGACAAAAGACTAATAGACAAACAATTATTAATTTATTTTTTTTCATATTTTTTATTGATTTTTTATTTGTTAGCACCTCTTATTTACACAATGGCTACTTTAATCTATATTTATAACTCTGAATCTCTACTGGTCCCAATAATCCAGATGGCTGCAAAGGAGAATTTTCTGTCCATATTGACTGGTTTGTCCAAGTTCTGCGATCTTCTTTTGGTAGAGAAAAGTCACCTATAAGACGGTTCTTCCAATTATTTACCACCTCTATCTGAAGCTCATTCTCACCTTTTCTCAAATATTTCTTTATATTCAAACGGTGAGGGTATGTCCAAACACCGCCAACATACTCTCCATTCAACCAAACACGGGCCATTACCATTACTTTACCTAAATCAATATAGACTTCATCTGCCGGCATTCGTTCCAAATCAAAAGTATGAGTATACATCACACTTCCCGAATAATATTTGATTCTTTCATCCTCATTTTTACTCCAATCTTCCAGTTTATCTAAAACTATAATCTCAGAAGGCCCACGCTTTTCAGAATTGAATGCTAAATTCCAAGGACCTTCTAATGTCCGAAGACAAACTTTCTTCGGATAATTATTCCCTACTTCGCAACAAGGCTTTTCCTTAAAAATCACAAATATGCTTTCTAGCGGTTCCAAGACAAGAGGAACCTTTATCCCTTCCGCAACTTGACTGAATTCTGGTAAAACTCGAATTTCCGAAGTTTGCGGATTCCAGGCCTCCGGCTGCTTATCATAGATCCTGAATATAGGAGCTACTGTAATTTTCTCTTCCGAAGAATTGGACAGAAAATAAATATCCGCATCCTCCAAAGTACGATGGATGAACAACAATGATGAATCAGCTTCAGAGACCTTAAAGTTCGGAGTAAGTTGCATATTTTCAAAGATTTCTGCTAAGCTGCACCCATCTTCATATACAATTCCTTTCCCCAACATATAGGCTTGCGTTTTTTCTGTAGGTCTCCACATCTGCAAAGCTATTTCTTCCAATTTTTTGTCTGCTTCAGGGTATCCTTCCATACTTGGTGACCGTCTTGGAGCAGGTCCTAAAATAGTTAACCCTTCCATAACCATTTCTTTCAGCTTAACTAATAATTCTGGTCGCATCGTTTCTTGTTTAGGTAATACTAACACACGATATTCCATACCACTGTCTAGTACTAATTTACCCTCCCGGACAGTAGCATATTTCATTAAAACCTCTGCATTTATATAATCAAAAGAGTAACCTTTAGGAAGGGGCGGATCGCAAACTCCTGTCATCTTCGGAACATCTTCTCCTATGAAATAAGCCACATCTGCGACATAACGTCCTTGTTGAAGCATAAAGTTACACCTCTTCAAATAATCCGCAAAAACATCCATTTGATAAAACCAAGTGTTTTTTCGATTAAATTCATTCCCAAACCATGCCGCTAAACCCGGTTCTTTGTCTTCATAAGCCTGATGTATATAAAGATGAAGCAAAGTTGCATTAATCCCTTCAGTAAAAAAACGGTCAACTCGTTGTTTCATAATTTGAGGATAGCGACTGAATACCGGTCCTCCACTAGTACACGATTCCGCCCAAATCTTCCGTTTACCATAAATATGGCCACACGAAGATGCCGCTCTGTTTTCAATATCCCCCAAGGAACCTTCACTCCAGAATTCTCCTGATATCTCATCCGACTGTCCGCCATATTGCAGAAATTCTGCCGGGAATCCCCAATGACCATAATTTTCAAGCCATGTCGTTAATCCATGTCTGTGAGCCCAGTCCCGCAATCCACCTACATAATCATAAGCTACACAATCTGCTACAAATCTGCGCAGATCCCACAAGAAACGGTCTGAACAATCTTTATTATCTACAACAACTCCTTTCATTACAGGTAGATAAAGAAGCGGTGAATAACCATAACGTTTTGTGAACAACTCAATAAATTCATCCGTCCAATTCTGCGAACCGGTTTCATAACTGTCTTCCACAATAATATTAAATGTATTTCTGTCATCTGGTGGAATACGTTTCAAAATTTCACCGATAAATGCATCCAAGTGTTTGTAAATATGCTTTCGGCTCATTTTATCTACTTCCAGTCCCGTAGCTTCCAATGTGGCCGGGCTGTTGGTTACTCCGGTAGGTTTCATTGCTATCCGCGAAATAATCCATTTTCCTTCAGGAACATCCCAAACAAGTTTCCCTTCTCCATTCAGACAAGCTGTAATATCCAGTACATTCTGAGAATTCAAGGTCCAAATATCCGATGTTGATTCCGGCTGCGTACTCCACATATACTCACCCCACATTGGTAATGGTTCCTGAAACATTTTACTTAAAGATTTCTCGGCAAATCGTTCTACCATGGGCCTTTCGGACAATATTATCGTAATCTGCCCTTCTCCTTCTTTATCCAAGCTTATGTGGTATTCTGAAGCTTCTGTTTCAGGAAGACTCAATACAATAGGTGCATAGGGTTCAAACCCTACATGTAAGGCAGGATTACTCCTGTCTATCTCAAAAGTTTTCAGTAGTTTATAGGAATTTTGTTCTTTAACGTAAAGAGTTCCATGTGTCTTAACCGGAGTATTTACTTCAAAACTTATGCTCCTAATCATACTCCTCTGCTCAAGCTTCAAGTCAGCAGCAAGACTGGCATTCTCCTTTTTATCCAATACCCAACTCTTCTGATATTCTTCTTTCCGAAATGCCGGATATGCTATTACACGCACATCCTGCATATCTTTTCCGAGTTTGGGCAAATCAAGAACTTTTCTACCAGGGCCCGATATCTCCATTTCCATAGAAACCAGATTACGCATCGCCTCTTCCGGTTTTACCCAAGGTCCCCCTGATTGGCTCCAACCTGGACTATTAAAAATACCTATCTGTATTCCTAATTCACCGGCTTTCTTTAATGCTACATGAAGTACCTTCCACCATTCCTCCGAAAGAAATTTTACATTTCCTACCGGTACTCCATCGACTCCAATAAATCCGATATAAGCACGGTTAATACCCACTTCATGCATCGCCTGCAAATCATGCACAACTCCTTCCTCTGAAAGATTGTCTGATATCCAATACCAATAAACCGCCAACTGTACAGAATCGGGAACTAGTTTAAATCCCTTTTCTATCATAGACCACTCTTGGGCCTCACCTGGAACAGCCCTTAAAAAAACTACCGCCCAAATTAGCAATAGTCCAAACAGATTCTTTAACTTCATGCCTGTTATTTTTTTTATTTCAGGCACAAAGGTAGATGATGCTCGTATAGAAAGATGTCACACTAGTAACATCAAATAATACTCAAGTAACATTCTGACCACTTTTCTCTAGATATTGTGTAGGAGTAATGCCAAATTGTTCCTTAAAGACACGGGTGAAATAACTGGGGGTATTGAACCCTACAGTATAAGCCACCTCAACAATCGTATAGCGATTCTCAAGCAACAACTGAGCTGCTTTTTTCAAACGTATAGTTTTTACAAAGTCCGTGGGTGATTGTCCGGTTATGGCCTGCAGCTTTCTATATAAATTCATACGGCTCATCATTACATCCTTACTCAAATCGGCAATACTATATTCGGAATTACTTAGATTTTTTTCTATACATGCCAATATACGATTCAATAAGTCTTCATCCAAAGGAGTAATTGTCAGTTTTTGAGGATTTACCTCTATGTTCTGCTGAAATTCTTTCTGACGTTGCAATTGTAAAGCCAAAAGATGCTCCACCCTATTAAACAACAATGCCAAACTAAAAGGTTTAGCTATATAAGCATCGGCTCCCATTTCATATCCGGTCATCTCTGCCGATTTGCTAATACGAGCAGTAAGTAATATGACAGGAATATTAGACATATTAATATTACTTTTAATAGCTTTGCACAATTCAAAACCATTCCGTTTAGGCATCATAATATCACTGATAATAATATCCGGATTTTCCTTCATTGCCAACAGCTCTCCTTCTTCACCATCCGCAGCCTCTATAATATCAAACCTCTCATTCATCTCATCCCTAAGGAATTCACGGAATTCTTTGTTATCTTCAACCAACAATATTTTCTTACGAGCCTTCTCAGCTAAAGGCGCTTCACCCTTCAAAACCATTATCTCATCCTCTGACTCGTTTTCTTGCAATTTCTGAAGATTTTCATTAGGCACAAGATTCGTAGGAATAAAAACTGAGAAATTAGTACCTTGCTGTTCCACACTTGTCACCTCAATCTTTCCATTGTGCAATTCTGTATATTCTTTCACTAAATGCAACCCTATACCATTTCCTGCATTTCCTTCTTTCGCAGAATTTTCCACTTGATAGAATCTTTCAAAAATATGAGGTAACTGGAGAGAAGAAACTCCTATTCCTGTATCTGCCACTTTTATAACAACGTATTTATTCCCGTCTGCCTCTTGCTTTTGAATACTCAAAGAGATGTGTCCTCCTTCAGGAGTAAACTTAAATGCATTAGACAATAAGTTATTTATTATCTTATGTAGTTTCTCTATATCAAAATACATATAACAACTAGTGTAATCACTATGAAAGCTGAAATCCAAATGCTTGTCTGATGCCATTAATTGGAAATTGTTATAAATAAACGAAAGATATTCTACAATATCCCCTTTCGCCAATATCAGTTTTTCACCTCCCATTTCCAATTTCCTGAAATCCAATAGTTGATTAATCAAGCCTAATAAATCTTGTGCATTACGGTTTACAGACACCAATTGCTTATGTATTTTTTCATCAGTCACTTTACGCAGCAAAGCATCCAACGGTGTAATAATTAATGTCAAAGGAGTACGTAACTCATGACTAATATTAGTAAAGAAACGAAATTTCAAATCCACCAATTTCTCCTCCATTTTCTTGTGTTGCTTCTGCATCAACCGGTTGCGATAACGATGAATAAAGAAAAAAGCGCTCAATCCAAGTATCAGCAAATAGAGCATATTAGCCCACCAAGTTTCATAAAACGCAGGTTCCTTAGATACTTGAATTTCTGCAATA
>OJSH01002103.1_pt1 | contig 14961 bp, 10 predicted proteins | sample 1599441 | NCBI WGS metagenome assembly OJSH01 (sample SAMN04168658, study PRJEB22393) | human gut metagenome | biome: human gut microbiome; feature: stool | host: Homo sapiens | collected 2014-03-24 | reverse complement strand
CGGTGTCGTGGCCGATGACGGTAATGAATGCTTTCATAATTCCTACCCCTTTTATATAAATGTTGACAGAACGAAAGGCTCTCCCCCTGGGAGAGGCTCATTCATCTCAAGTATAGCAGATTTCACGAAAAATGAACACTCTTTTTGGAAAAAAGAGCAGGGGAAACGGGAAAAAGAATGTCTATCACCGGCAGAACTTGCAAAAACCAGATGCAAACTGCCGGGCAGTGTGCTATACTTATCTATAAATATCGCCACAGGCTGAACAAAGGAGAGACAACGATGGAACAGCTTCTGAAGATCCTTGAAGACAATGCCCGGATGTCGGTGGAGGACATCGCGGCCATGCTGAATAAATCCCCCGCCGAGGTGGCGGCTATGATAGACCTGGCCCGGGCGCAGGGCATCATCAAGGGCTACAAGACCCTCGTGGACTGGGAGAAGGCCGGCGTGAACCGGGTGGAAGCCGTCATCGAGCTGAACGTCAGCCCCAAGAAGAGCCGCGGCTTTGACGAAATTGCCGCCACCATCGCCTCCTTCGACGAGGTGGAGAGCGTGCTGCTGATGAGCGGCGGCTACGACCTGCAGCTGGTCATCAAGGGCCAGACCTTCCAGGAGATCGCCCTCTTTGTGGCAAAGCGGCTGTCGCCGCTGGACGACGTGCTGTCCACGGCCACCCATTTCGTGCTCCGCACCTACAAAAAAGAGGGCCGTCTGTATCAGGACGAAGAAATCGATGAAAGAGAGTGCACCGTGCTGTGATGGATTACGATAAACTGATCGCGCCTGCCGCTGCGGCCATGCGCCCCTCCGGCATCCGCAAATTCTTCGACCTCGCCGCCGAGATGCCCGAGTGCATCAGCCTCGGCGTCGGCGAGCCCGACTTCAAGACCCCCTGGGCCGTCCGTGAGGCGGGCATTGAAAGCCTCGAGCATGGCCGCACCCGCTATACTTCCAACGCGGGCCTGAAAGAGCTGCGGGCAGAGATCGCCCGCTACCTCGACCGCCGGATGGGCCTGAAATACGACCCGGCAAAGGAAGTCCTCGTCACCGTCGGCGGCAGCGAGGCCATCGACATGTGCATCCGCACTCTGGTGCAGCCCGGCGATGAGGTCATCATCCCGGAGCCGTGCTTCGTCTGCTACGAGCCCATCACCACCCTGTCCGGCGGTGTGCCGGTCCATGTGGCCTGCCGTCAGGAGGATGAGTTCCGCCTCCGGGCCGACGCCCTGAAAGCCGCTATCACCCCGAAGACCAAGCTCCTCATCATGCCCTTCCCCAACAACCCTACCGGCGCGGTGATGGAGCGGGAAGACCTCGAGGCCATCGCGGAAGTCCTGCGCGGCACCAACATCATGGTGCTGTCGGATGAGATCTACGCCGAGCTGAACTACGGCCTGCAGAACCACGTTTCCATCGCCACGCTGCCCGGCATGGCCGAGCGGACGGTGGTGGTCAACGGATTCTCCAAGACCTACGCCATGACGGGCTGGCGGCTGGGCTATGCCTGCGGCCCCGCGCCCATCATCAAGATCATGACCAAGATCCACCAGAGCGCTATCATGAGCGCCCCCACCACCAGCCAGTACGCCGCCATCACGGCCCTCAAGGACTGCGACGGCGAGATCGAGCGGATGCGCAACGAGTACAATATGCGCCGCCGCCTCGTGGTGAAGAGCTTCAACGATATGGGCCTGAGCTGTTTTGAGCCGCGGGGCGCGTTCTATGCTTTCCCCTGCATCAAGTCCAGCGGCATGAGCAGCGAGGAGTTCTGCACAAAGCTTCTGGAGCAGAAGCATGTCGCCATCATCCCGGGCAACGCCTTCGGTGCGTCCGGCGAGGGCTACGCCCGAGTATCCTACGCCTACAGCGTGGAGCATCTGATGGAGGCCATCCGCCGCATCCGGGAGTTTTTGAACGAGAACTGTAAGTGAGGAGGAAAAAACCATGCGCGATCGTGTGACGGTCCTGGCCCCGGCCAAGCTGAATCTGGCGCTGGACGTGGTGGGCATCCTGCCCGGCGGCTACCATGCGCTGGATATGACCATGCAGGCCATCTCGCTCTACGAGCGGGTGGTCATCCGCCGCAGTCCCTACCTCGATCTGGCCCTGCCCGGCAGCAATGTCAAGCCCGGCCCGGGCAACACCGCCATCAAGGCGGCGCTGGCTTTCTTCCACTATACGGGCCTGCTGGCGGGTGCAGACATCACCATCTATAAGAGCGTCCCCGTCCGGGCCGGTATGGCCGGCGGCAGCGCCGACGCTGCGGCTGTTCTGGTGGGTCTGAACGAGCTGTACGGCGCCCGCCTGTCCATGAGCGAGCTCTGCGCTCTGGGTGTCAGCATCGGCGCAGACGTACCCTTCGCCCTCATGGGCGGCACCTGCCGGGTGCAGGGCCTCGGCGACCTTATCAAGGCACTGCCGCCCCTGCCCGAGTGCTGGTTCACGGTGGTGATGCCCGGCTACGGCATCTCGACGCCGGAGGCTTTTGCGGCCTACGACAAAGTCGGCAGCAGCGTCCACCCCGACTGCGCCGCCCAGGAAGCCGCCATCCGGGCGGGCGACCTGGACGCTGTCTGTGCCGCTGCCGGAAACGCCCTCGAGGAGTGCAGCGGGGCTAAGGACAACGAGGCCATCAAGGCCGCCCTCCGGGAGAACGGAGCCGTCACCGCCCTCATGACCGGCAGCGGCGCGGCGGTCTTCGGCGTGTTCCGCACCGAAGCCGAAGCCAAAGCCGCCGCCGCCGCCCTCCGCGCCCGCTGGCCGCAGGTCTATACCGCCCAGCCCGTCAGGGGAGGGGCAGCCCTCTCAGTCACGCCGAAGGCGTGACAGCTCCCCCAGAGGGGGAGCCTCTGGCGTGTCGGTCAGGTTTCGTCTGAATGAACAAAGTTTAATCTATCATAAACAGGAGTGCCCTGCTACAGAGGCTGGCAGCAGCTTGACAAGGATATTGTTCCGAAGCTGCTGCCCTCTGTAGCAAGGCACTATTTTTTACGCTATATTGAGCTTTCAGCAGGCAGTAGAAAGTGACCCGGCTTGCCAATGGCTCCCCCTCTGGGGGAGCTGTCGAGCAAAAAGCGAGACTGAGAGGGTATAACCCTCCTTCCCGTCGGGCATACTGCCCAAAGGAAGGAGGGTCTTTTTGTGCAGACCTTTTATAAAATCTGTCTCATCCTCATGATCGTCGGCGGCATCAACTGGGGTCTTGTGGGCCTGTTCCAGTTCGACTTCGTCGGCTGGCTGCTGGGCGGCAGCGCGTCCATCTGGTCACGCATCGTGTTCACGCTGGTGGGTGTGGCCGCTGTCTGCGGCATCCCGGGCCTGTTCACGGACGAGACCGGGGAATAGAGACAAAAGAAAAAGGCTCTCATGCCGGCAGGAAATACGGCACGAGAGCCTTTTTGAAAACCTATAAAGAATCCCGCCCGGTCGTCTGCGGCAATCAAACCTACCCTTGCGGACAGGTGGGTGCTCTGTCTCCGGTTTCGCGCTTCCTCATCGAGCCTTCATGGTCGACCCATGACGGGGAGGTCTGCAATCCACCGACGAACTCCAAGCTCCCGTTGGATGATTAGTAGGATCATATAAACCGCAACAAATCGCGCCGGGCAGGAAGTCTTTGCTGAAAGATCACTCGATCTCGAACTGGTCGCTCAGACGCTTCTCGAACAGCTTGCTGACTTCCAGCAGGGTCTCATCGTCCTCGACCACGTCGAGATACTCGCCCTCGTCGTCCTCGCCGACGCTCAGGATGACCAGCTGGGCGTCCTCGTCCAGGTCTTCCTCGTTCTCGGCGTATTCGACAACGGCCAGGTAATGCACGCCCTTATGGTCCAGAGCGTCGATCACTTCAAACGTGACCTCATTGCCGTCCTCGTCCTCGAGGGTCATCAGGTCAGGCTGATATTCCTCTTCGGTCTCAGCGGCGGACTTGTTCATATCTTCTGCCATAAGTCACGTTCTCCTGTCAAATATCTAAAAAATGGGATAACTGTCACACCCTGCCCGCTCTGCTCCCTCTGAGCTGTGGGTTCCGGGTACGCCTATAGTGTAGCGTTTTTTTGCCCGCTCGTCAAGATGTTTTTCGCATAGAAATCCAATAACAAATTTTCACGCTTTTCCCTCTCGCTTCCCGGGCCGGAATGTGATATACTATAGCGATAGCTTTTGAAAAGCCATCTTTGCTATAATATATGGACAGGGAGGCCCGATCATGAGAGCCTTGAAAAAAATAATGGCGGCACTGGCCCTGACGGCAGTTCTGGCCGGGTGCAGTGCGGACAATATCCTCTCCAGCATCCAGGGCGGGAAGGCCGACACGGTGCAGACGGTCAGCCGCCCGGCTGTGGAGTCGGCAGAGCTGCAGTTCACCCACCCGGCGGCGGGGGACACCATCGCGGTGTTCGATACCTCGGCAGGCGTGTTCAAAGCAGTGCTCTTTTCCACCGAGGCCCCACAGGCCGTGCAGAATTTCACGACATTGGCTCAGCAGGGCTTTTACAACGGCCTGACCGTCACCCGGGTGGAGAAGGACTTCGTGGTGGAGGCCGGGCAGGGCGCGGACGGCAGAGGCACCACCATCTGGAACGGGAACCGTTTCTCCGCCGAGACCACCGATAAGCTCCACCACTATTCCGGCGCACTCTGTGCGGCAGCGGACGCCTCCGGCGACTGCGCCAGCGTCTTCTATGTCATGGAGACCCTGCCGGGCAGCAGCTCGGTGACGCAGGAGCTCATCGACCAGATGAACGCCGCCGGCTGGCGGGCCGACGTGGTGAGCGCCTACCAGACGGCGGGCGGCGCACCCTACCTCGACTACACCGACACCGTCTTCGGGCAGGTGTACGAAGGGATGGACGTGGTGGACACCATCGCCCAGACCGGCGTGGATGAAGCTCAGCGCCCCACCGAACCCATCACCATCAACAGTGTGAGCATTGAAACGTATCAGTAAAAACAAAAGGGACGCGGAAGCGTCCCTTTTGCTATATCTGTCGATTGCGGTATCTTTTTGCCACAATCTATGATATAATGAAACTGCGGTTCATCCCCGTAGTCCTTATGGGAAAGGGGGTGGGAACATGACCTATCTACTCGCATTCTTGGTATCGGTCGCGGCAGATGTTGTTGGACACATCATTTGCAAGTGGCTTGACCGGCATGATGATGACCGTAAGCCCAACTAAGTGAAAAGCCCCCTTGGAGGTAGGATCTCCGAGGGGGTTTTTCCTTTTGGGGTGTTGGACGTGGTATTTATGTTCCTGACTCTAGTATACGCGATTTATCGGAGAAGTCAAGCGCCGCACAGAAAATTTACGACTCACTTGGGAATCTTAGACCTCCCCCGGATGTGCCTTCCGCCACTGGATGTAGTCGTCCAATATCACCGTCGCCCAGACCGGCGTGGACGAAACTCAGCGCCCGACGGAGGCTGTCACCATCAATAGTGTGACCATCACGAAATACGAATAAGAAGCTGGTTTTCCGCCCTCCGGGCGGTGGGACAGCTGCAAAAAAATCACCCGCCAACTGGCGGGTGATCTGCGTTTATAGGGGAAAAGGGGCAGGTCAGGTCGTCTTTACCTGCAGAGTGATGGCGATGTAGGTCTTCCCTTCATGGGTCGTGGCTGCTACGCCTACCTTGGTCCATTTACTGGAAAGATTGAAATTCAGGTTAGAAGACTTATTGCCCTCGATGATGCAATCGATGAGATCTTCCAGCTTGGTGTTCTGATAATCGTATTGGGCGATGAGGGTCAGGGTGGAGTTGCTAGAATCAATATCTACTTTGTGGTAGAACTTATATTTTCCAATGCCGCCGTTCAGTTCGGTGTCCAGATTGGTATTGGTAAGCTTGTCTTTGGCGATACGCTGCGTCTCATCGTCATATGTCAGACTTGCGGTGGCGGGGTTTTTTCGGATGGCCCGCATCACCTCGGCTTCGGCCTGGGCCTCCGGGCCGGAAGAACCGCCGCCACCGCTACAGGCGGTCAGTAGCAGAAGGGTCAGTGCACCGGCCAGAAGCAGGGCAGTCAGCTTTCTCAGTTTTGTCATGTGGGTCGCCTCCAATCGTTTTTGTTTTGGTGAGTCCAGTTGTTTTTTCTCATGAAGAATCGTCCTCTCCGGCCATCTGGTCAGGGGGTTCTTCTGCCCTCATTTTATCGGAGAAGAGCCGGTGCTGTCAAGCCGGAAAACTATACAAATTCGGCTCGGGAAAATTGTGAAAACAAACCGGAAAACGACGATTTTCTGTGGGCTTTGCAACAAACTGTCCGGACTTCGCAAAGAAACTTTGCCACAGGGGCGGCGGGGGCGTTCAGACCTCCCCCGGGTGCTCCTTCCGCCACTGGATGTAGTCGTCCAATATCACCGTCGCGCTCACCGAGTCGAGGATGCTTTTCCGCTTTGCGCCGAAGGTGCCGCTCTCGTCGAGGAGGTCAGCGGCGGCGCAGGTGGTCTGGCGCTCGTCCCACATCCGGACGGGCAGGCCGCTCCAGATCTCAACGGTTTTGGCCAGCTTGCGGCTCTTGCGGGCGCGCTCGCCCTCGGTGCCGTCCATGTTCAGCGGCAGGCCGATGACGATGAGCTCGGCTTCGATCTCCTTTGCCACCTCGCAGACCCTGGCGGCGACTTTGTCCCGGGCCTTGACGGTGATCTGGGGCGTGATGGGGGAAGTCAGGAACTCGGTGCGGTCGCAGGTGGCGAGGCCGGTGCGGCTGTCGCCGTAATCTACTGCTAAAATTTTCATGCAGGTGTCCTCTTTCTGAGATGATTTTTTCTTCATTGTACCACAGAATAGATGTCGCTGCAATTTTGTGGTACAATGATAGCTGATATTAAGTCTGAGCGCGAGGCCCGGTCTTTTGCGCCACAGTGGGCCTCAGGCGTCCAGCACGACCAAAACCGGCTTGCCAATGGCTCCCCCTTTGGGGGAGCTGTCACGCCGCGGCGTGACTGAGAGGGCAAGGACGCGGACAGCGAGACTCAGGCGCAGCGATGGTATCGCCCTGACAAAGGCTTCTGCTTATCGCTGTGCGGTGGTTCTGTCATGCCGGGCTAGCCCTCTCCGTCACCTTCGGTGACACCTCTCCCAAAGGGAGAGGCTTTTGGCTCCCACGATAGAAAACTGACCCAACGGAGAGATTCACCATGTTAAAACTACTTTTAGGCGGCTCCGGCAGCGGAAAGACCACCCTGCTGTACCAGCGCATCCGGGCGCGGGCCGAGGCGGGGGAGAAGAGCATCCTGCTGGTGCCGGAGCAGTTCACCTCGTCCACCGAGGGCCGCATCCACCGGGAGCTGGGCGACGCGCTGAGCGGACTGGTGGAGAGCTTTTCCTTCACCAGCCTCGCCGAGCATATCCTGTCGGCGGAGGGCGGCTCTGCCGTCCAGACTCTCAGCGACGCGGGCCGTGCCGTGCTGGTGCGCCGCGCCCTCGAGGAACTGCAGGACAACGTCCATTACTATTACCGCCACCGCCGCTCGGCCGCCTTCTGCCAGATGGCCGCCGAGACCATCGACGAGCTCAAGAGCGCGGGCCTCTCGGGCCGGCAGCTCTATGAGCTGGCGCAGGACTGCGGCACCGACAGCGCCAAACTCAGCGAACTGGCCCTCATCTTTCAGGGCTACGAGACCCTGCTGGCCGGGACAGGCATGGACCCCTCCGACCGGCTGGAGCTGGCCGCATCCCGCCTCGAGGCCGCACTGGCCCGGGGCGAACTGCCGGAGTTCCTGCGGGACAGGGCCGTCTTTATCGACGAGTTCGACACCTTCAACGCCCCGAAAAAGCGGCTGATGGGCGCCCTGCTGGCCTCGCTGCCCACCGTGACGGTGGCCCTCTGCGACGACGGCACCCCTCTCGTGCCGGGGGACATGAGCCTTTTCTCCGGCGCGAAGCAGGTGGCGGCGCAGCTGCGCCAGCTGGCCCGCCGGAACGGCACTGAAGTGGCCGTGCCGGAACTGCTGCGCCGGGACGTGCGCCACGCCGACGCCCCCGGCCTTGCCGCTGCGGCCCAGCTGCTGGCCGCGGGCCGGTGTGACCCGCCTCCGGCCTGTCCGGAAATAAAATTATTCGCCGCCCCCAGCCGGGAGGAAGAAGCCCGCGCCGCCGCTGCTGCCATCCGCCGCCTCATGCGGCAGGGCGTCCGCTGCGGGAAGGTGGCGGTGGTCTGCCGCGACATCTCGAAATACCGCGCCGCCGTGAAGTACGAGTTCCGGATGGCGGACATCCCCCTCTACTGCGACGAGCCGACGACGCCCGAGTTCAGCGCCCCGGCCACGGCGGTGCGGTGTCTGCTGGCCATTGCCCGGGGTGCGGAGCTGACGGAACAGCTCACCACCCTGGCCAAGACCGGCCTCTGCGCCCTCACCGAGGAAGAGGTCTGCGCCCTTGAGAACTACGCCTACACCTGGTCGCCCAACGCGGCGGCGTGGCGCGCACCCTTCGAGAAGAACCCCCGGGGCTTCGGTGATGTGGAGCCTACCGACGAGGACAGAGAAAACCTCGTCCGGGCCGAAAAGGCCCGCACCCTTCTCATCACCGCCGCCGACGGCCTGCGCGCGAAACTCCGCTCTGCCAACGCCGAGCAGATGAGCCGCGCCCTCTACTTCTGCCTGAAGGAGCTGGGCGCGGAGGACGCTCAGGCCGCGCAGGTGGAGGCCATCCGGGCCGAGCGGGGCATCCCCGCCGCCGAGGAAGCCGCCCGGGAGTGGAACGTGGTCATGGGACTGCTGGACGAGATGGCGAGCCTGCTGGGCGGCCAGAGCGTCACCATCCCCGAGTACGAAGAGCTGTTCGGGCTGCTGCTGCGCTCGTCCGACCTCGGCCACATCCCCCAGACGCTGGACGCCGTGGTGCTGGCCAGCGCAGGCAAGATGCGCCTTGACGCACCGGACTATGTCTTTGTGCTGGGCCTCTCCGAGGGCGAATTCCCCGCCGCGCCCGGCGAGACGGGTCTGCTGACCCACGCCGACCGCGACGCCCTGATGGCGCAGGAGATCGAGCTTCCGGACTGCTTCGAGAACCGGGTGGTCCGCGAGCAGGTCTGCTTTTATAAGGCCCTCACCGCCCCGGCCAGAGGCCTCTGGCTCAGCTGGCCGAAGGGGCAGGGCCAGACCCTCTGCGCCGCCCTCGAGCCCATCGTGGACGTGCTGAGACCGGGTGCGCCGGAACTCGATCTGACCGACCTTGCCGCCACTGCCGCCGACGGCCTCGACGTGCTGGGCGGCGGCTGGCCCCTGACGGAGACCGAACGCGCCAGCCTCACCGAGGCCCTTCATGCCCCCGGCGGGGCAGAACCCGAGGGCCTCGCCCTCCTGCGCCGGATGGCGGGCCGCAGCCCCCGTCAGGTCAGCGACCTCGAGGCGCTGGAAACGCTGCTGGGCCGGCGGCTCCGCATCTCGCCCAGTCAGCTCGAAAAATACTACACCTGCCGGTACGGCTATTTCCTGCAGTACGTGCTGGGCCTGCGCCCCCGGAAGCGGGCGGAGCTTTCCGCCGACCAGAGCGGCACCCTCATGCACTGGGTGCTCCAGATGGCCCTCGACCCCCACCCCGGCCCTGACAACCCCTGCGCTGGCTTACAGCCCTTCCTCGACCTCGACGACGAGGCCATGGCGGCGCTGGCCGGGCTTCTCGTGGATGAGTACGCAAAGCGCTACCTCCCCGAGGACACGGCCCGCTTCGCCTATCTGCTCTCCCGCCTCAAAAAGAGCATGACGGGCCTGCTGTGCTACCTGCGGGACGAGCAGCGCCAGTCCAGCTTCAAACCGGTGGCCTGTGAGCTGAAGATCGGCCCCGGCGAGGACGCCGTGCGGGGCCAGACCTACCGCCTCTCGGATGGCCGGACGGTGCAGCTCATCGGCACCGTGGACCGCGCCGACGAGTGGATCGAGGACGACGGCACCCGCTGGGTGCGGGTGGTGGACTATAAGACCGGCACGAAAAAGCTCGACCTGCGGGAAGTCTACTGCGGCCTCGACTGTCAGATGCTGCTCTACCTGTTCAGCCTGACCCGGGACGCCGACGGACGATTCACCGGGGCAGAGCCTGCGGGTGTGCTGTACCTGCTGGCCGACCCGGCCCCCGAGACGACCACCCGGGGCAAGGCCGCCCGGAGCATGGAATACAAGCTGGACGGCCTCGTCCGGGACGAGCAGAAGGTCTTCGACGCCATGGACGCCGAGGAGACGGGGCGGTATCTGCCCTTCAGCTTCCGGGGCGGTGTACCCAGCCCCTACCAGAAAGAGAAACGTGCCGACAAGGCCAAACTCTCCCGCATCCAGCTCCATCTGGACGACCTTGTGACCCGGATGGGCGAACAGCTCTACAGCGGCTGCATCGCCGCCGAGCCGCTGGTCACGGGCCGCAGCCCCTGCCGGTGGTGTGACTACGGCTTCATCTGCTGCCATGAGGACGGCATCGGAGAGCGGGCGCTGGACGCCCCTGCAAAGCCGTTTGAACCGCCAGAAAATTCAGATAAAAAGAAGGAGGAAGACCAGTGAGCGAGACAAAATGGACCCCGGCCCAGCGTGCCGCCATCGACGACCGGGGCGGTGCGCTGCTGGTGAGCGCCGCCGCCGGCAGCGGCAAGACCGCTGTCCTGACGGAGCGGGCCGTCCGGCTCATCACCGACCCGGAACATCCCGTGGACGCCGACCGGCTCCTCATCGTCACCTTCACCAACGCCGCCGCCGCAGAGCTCCGCGCCCGCATCGGGCAGGCGCTGCTCCGCCGCAGTCAGGCAGAGCCGGGCAACACGGCCCTCCGCCGCCAGCGGATGCTGCTGCAGAGAGCCCCCATCTGCACCATCGACGCCTTCTGCCTCGACCTGCTCCACAAGCACTTTCAGGCGCTGGACATCCCGCCGGACTTCACCCCTGCCGACCCCGGCAGCGTGGAGATGCTGCGGAACGCGGCCCTCTCCGAGACGCTGGAAGCGGCCTATCAGGATGCGGACTTCTGCGCCTTTGCCGACCTCTACGGCAAGGGCCGCACCGACAAGGCGGCGGGGGAGGCGGTTTTGCAGGTCTATGACTTCCTCCGCGCCCTGCCGGACTACGATAAAAAGCTGGACGGGATGCTGGCCCCGTGGCAGGACGAGAACGGCTTTGCCCGCACCTGCTGGCATGATATTCTGATGCAGGAGGCCGCCCGCTCTGCCCGGGCCGCGAAGGAGCTGCTCTGCGCCGCGCTGAACGACTGCAGGGAGGACTTCGTGACTGCGCAGGCCGACGCCGAGGCCAGCAAAAAGACCCCTGCCGCCAAGGAAAAGGCCGTGGCGGCAGTGAACGAGAAGTTCGCCGAACCCCTCGAGCGGCTGGAAAACTCCGCCGCCCTGCTGGGCGAGGTGGAGCGTCTGGCCGGGGCGGGGGAATGGACGCCCCTCTACGACAGGCTGACGCCCTACGTCCTCGGCATGGAACAGGCCCCCGGCCTCAAAAATATGAAAAAGCGGCTCACCGGTGAGCACAAGGACGCCGTCAAGACCCGGGCCGACGAGGCCGCGAAGCTCTTTGAGAAGATCGAAGACCTCATCAGTTGCAGCCTCGACGAAGCCGAGCTTGACCGGAAAGCCGCCGAACCCTGCCTCCGCGCCCTCTTTGCCGCCGTGCGGGACTTTGACGCCCGCTTTGCGGCCCGGAAGCGGGAGCGGCGGCTGCTGGAATTCAGCGACTTCGAGCATCTGGCCCTGCGGCTCCTGCGGGACGCCGACGGCCAGCCCACCGAGCTGTGTCAGGGCATCCGGCAGGGCTACGCCGCCGTCATGGTGGATGAGTATCAGGACACGAACGCCCTGCAGGACGCCCTTTACCGCTGTCTGGCCAGCCCGGCAGGGGATGACCTCTTCCTCGTGGGCGACTTAAAGCAGAGCATCTACCGCTTCCGTCAGGCGGACCCCAGCATCTTCCGGGAAAAGCTGGAGAGCTGGCCCCTCCTGCCCGGCGGCGAAGCCCGCCCCCGCCCCGAAGACGGCCAGCCCGGCGAGAACGCCATGCTGGCGCTGGACGCCAACTTCCGCTCTGCCCCGCAGGTGGTGGCGGGCATCAACTTTATCTTCGAACAGCTCATGACGCCTGCTCTGGGCGACACGGCCTACGGCGACGGCCAGCGCCTCGTCTGCGGCGCACCCGGCGCGTACGAGGGCAGTGTGGAGGCCCACTTCCTGCCCGACGATGCCGCCGAGACGGACGCACAGTATATCGCCGGCCGCATCGAGGCGATGGTGGCTTCCGGCGAGCCGGTGCGGGACGGCGGCACCACCCGCCCGGTGCAGTACGAGGACTGCTGTGTCCTGCTGGCGGCGAGAGGCGACTTCCCGGCCTACGCCGAGGCCCTGACGGCCCGGGGCATCCCGGTCTACGCCGACGCCCGGGAGAACCTGCTGGACGCGCCCCACATCCGCCCCCTCATCGCCCTGCTGCGGGTCATCGACAATCCCGCGCAGGACATCTATCTCGCTGCCGCCATGCTGGGGCCGATGTTCGGCTTTACGGACGACGACCTCGTCCGTCTCCGGGCCGGGGCGCAGACACCCGATCAGCACACCCGCATCAGCCTCTACGGCGCAGTTTTACAGGCCGTCCAGAGCGGGGCGGAGGATGATTTCACCCGCCGGGTGCAGGCGTTCTACCGGCGTCTGACGGCCCTGCGCCGGATGGCCCGGAGCGTGCCGGTGGAGGAACTGCTGGAAGAAATTTTTGTTTCCACCGGCTACCTCGCCGCCCTCGGTGCCATGGAGAACGGCCAGCGCCGCCGGGAGGACGCGCGGCGTTTCGCCTCCTTCTGCGCAGGGGCGGGCGCGGGCGGCATCTCGGCCCTCGTCCGTGCCATCGACGCGGCCACGCTGGCGGGCTCCACCGGGCAGGAGACTGCCCCCGGCGGGGCGCGGCCCGGCTGCGTCACCATCATGACCATCCACCGCTCCAAGGGCTTGCAGTTCCCGGTGGTGTTCGTGGCCGACACGGCCCGGCAGTTCAACGCTGCCGACACCCGCCAGCCTGTCCTGCTCCACCGCGTCTGCGGCGCGGGCCTCCGTCTCCGTCCCGAGGGCGGCGAGGGGGCCTATAAGACGGCGGCCTACACCGCCCTCTCCACGGTCCATGCCGCCGAGATGCGGAGCGAGCAGATGCGGCTTTTGTATGTGGCCCTCACCCGGGCGCAGGATAAGCTGATCTTGACGGTGCCGCTGGGCATTGGCCGGACGTCCAACCCCTTCGCCAAAGCTGCCGCCTTCCTCGCCGCCGGGGCGGGGGAGACCCTGAACGCTCAGGCGGGCAGCTTCGCCGACTGGCTGCGGGCGGCGCTCCTCGTCCACCCCAACGGCGGGCCTCTCCGCCGTCTGGCGGGGAACCTCGAGCTGCCCTTTGCGGACACCAGAAGCACCATCGCCCTCACAGTGCAGGCCGATGTCCTCCCGCCCGAAGAAGCCCCCGCCGAGGCGGAAGAGCCGACCCGGCCCGAGGCCGACCCGGCCCTTGTGGAGACGCTGCGGCAGGGCTTCGGCTGGCGGTATCCGGCGGCAGCGCTGGCGGACATCCCGGCCAAGGTCAGCGTGACCAGCCTCGTCCACGCTGCTGAGCAGACCACCCTCGAGCGCCCGGGCTTCCTCTCGAAGGACGGCCTCACCGCCGCCGAGATGGGTACGGCTCTCCATGCCTTCCTCGAGCACGCCGACTTCGGGGCGCTGGCCGCTGTGCGGGACGCAGAGGACGACGCCGTTCTGGATGCCGTCCGCGCCGAACGGGAGCGTCAGGCGGCGGCGCAGCTCACGCTCCCCGCCATTGCCGGGAAGCTGGATGTCTATAAGATACTCCGCTTTGTGCGCAGCGAGGCGTTCCGCCGCATCTGCGGGGCAGAGGATGTGCTGCGGGAGCTGGCTTTTATCACGTCGCTGCCCGCCGCCGAGGTCATGGCCGCTCAGGGCCGCGCCCTGCCCGACGGCCCTGCCGCCGACGCCGGGGTGCTGGTGCAGGGCATCGCGGACATCGTCCTCGTCTACCCCGACCACCTCGAGCTTCTGGACTACAAGACGGACCGCCGCAAGACTCCTGCCGACTTCGTCCGCGCCTACCGCGCTCAGCTGGAGCTCTACGCCAAGGCCATTGAGAAGCGCTTCGCCCCCCGGCGGGTGACATATAAAGGGATATATTCGCTGGAGCTGGGGGAGCTGATAGAAGTATAAATAAGAAAGCAGGGCGCAAAGCCTCTCCCTTTGGGAGAGGTGTCACCGAAGGTGACGGAGAGGGCAAGGACGCTGACAGAGAAGCACAGGCACAGCGATAGCATCGCTCTGACAAAGAGCTTGCCTATCGCCGTATGTCGGCTCTGTCGTGCCGGGCTTGCCCTCTCAGGCGCTTCGCGCCAGCTCTCCCAGAGGGAGAGCCCTTGGCAAGCCGGTTTTGGTCGTGCTGGACGCCTGAGGCACAATATGGCGCAAAAGGGCGGGCCTTGCGCTCAGACTTAACATCAGCTATCGTTGTACCACAAAATTGCAGCGACATCTATTCTGTGGTATAATAAGCATAGGATAAGAGTGCATTTGAAGTAGAGAATGTGCTGCTACACACCCACTGGGTCAAAAGAAATGCGGGAACGGGCACACCCGCCAGATGCAATCAACGGGGGAACGGCAGAAATGCTGTTCCCCCATTCCCTTGTCCGGGCATCTTTTTTTGAAAAAGCGCATAAAAATGCTTGACAGCCTCCCCGGGGTGTGGTAGAATACTCGAGTAAAGAAAGCAGCTACGGCCTGTGCCGCGCTCGCCTTGAGGGGTAAGGATCCCCGGGCTATACCCTGAACCGATTCGTCTTGAAGACCGAATCGCGCTTTTGAGTGAATTTCGCGCGGCTGTCCCGAAACTGGGGCGGCCGCGTTTTCTATGCCAAAAAACGCAACACTATGGACTATTGTTTGGAGGTGCATTCATTATCGCTACCGCTGGAAAGTCGAAGGAACTGGA
>OJSH01002073.1_pt1 | contig 15279 bp, 16 predicted proteins | sample 1599441 | NCBI WGS metagenome assembly OJSH01 (sample SAMN04168658, study PRJEB22393) | human gut metagenome | biome: human gut microbiome; feature: stool | host: Homo sapiens | collected 2014-03-24 | reverse complement strand
ACCGACGGCTGGTGCACGAAAACCGCACCGCCTGCGGTAGTCGCGGCCGCCGCACTGCTGCAACCCCTGCTCGCGGAGTTGTGCACGTTCTACGACGAACACGTCCGGCTGTGGAACACGGCGGAACTGCTGCGCGAAAATTACCGCAGTTTCGCACTGCTGACCGATCTCTACGCCAAGGTGCGCGAGTTGTGCGACGAGCAGAACGTGCTGTTCCTCTCCGAAACCAAGCAGATCCTCTCGAAATTCATCGGCCGCAACGACGCGCCGTTCATCTACGAAAAAGTCGGCAACCGCTTCGAGCGCTTCATGATCGACGAGTTCCAAGACACCTCGGTCAAGGAGTGGCAGAACTTCCTGCCGCTGCTGCACAACGCCATGGCGCAGAGCGAGCAGACGTCGGTGCTCCTGGTAGGCGACATCAAACAGTCGATCTACCGCTGGCGGGGCGGCGACTGGAAGATTCTCCACAGCGGCGCCGTCAAGGCGTTGGGGGCGGACAACGTCGAGGTGAAGCCGCTCGAAGAGAACTGGCGCAGCCTGCGCGGCATCGTCAATTTCAACAACCTGCTAATCGACCGAGTCGTGGAGACCGACAGCGCGGCCCTGTGCGGTACGCTCGACGAAGGTGTCGCGAAAGGCGCCATCGCCCAACCGCTCGCCGCGCAACTGGGACGTACGCTCGCCGAAGCCTACGCGTCGCACACACAGCGCCCCTGCAAACAGAGCCGCAACGAAGGGTACGTCCGCATCGAGACCTTCGCCGGGGATCCGCCGCTGATCGAACGGATCAAGGAGACGATCGACCGGGGGTTCCGTCCCAAGGAGATCGTCGTTCTCGTGCGGGGACGCAACGACGGCGCACGCGTGGCCGAACAGTTGCTCGATTTCAAACGGCGCAACGACGATCCGCGCTACCGGTTCGACATCATGACGCAGGAGGCACTCGTCATCGGCCGTGCTCCCGTGAGCGGCTTCGTCGCGGCGGCACTCCGCCTGGCGGTCGAACAGCAGGATTCGGTTCGCAAAGCCGTCTACAACCGCTACCTGGGACGGGCGTTCGACGCGCAGCTGCCGCCGGAGGAGGCCGATTTCCTGCGCACGATCCGCCTGCTGTCGCCCGAAGAGGCTTTCGAGAAACTGGTCATGCGCTACGGGCTCGACCGCCGGAGCGGCGAAACGGCCTATCTGCAAGCCATTCACGAACAGATCATCGGCTTCTCGACGGGGCGCGTGGCCGACATTCCGCTCTTCCTCGACTGGTGGGAGGAGCAGGGGGCCGCACGCTCGCTCAGCGTCGACGAGAGCGAATCGACGATCGAGATCATGACCGTCCACAAGGCCAAAGGACTCGAAAAGAAGGTGGTGCTGATCCCCTACTGCAACTGGCCGCTCGACCCCAAGACGGGCGGCGGCGCCAACAATGTCGTATGGGCCGCACCGCGCACCGAACAGGCGGAGACCGCGCCGCTGGCGGCGCTCGGCGAATTTCCGGTGCGCTACAAGCGGACGATGGGCGAATCGCTCTTTTCGGAAGCCTACTACCGCGAGTTGGTCTACACGCACGTCGACAATATCAACCTGCTCTACGTGGCGCTGACGCGCGCCGTCGAGGTGCTCTGCATCTTCATCCCGCAGTCGCAGCGGGGCGCCAACGTCGGGTCGCTGCTGCTGCAAAGTCTCGGACACGACGGCGACGTCGCACGGCTCGGCAGCACGACGGGCCGTTATACGGCCGGCGAGGCGGGCGAGACCTTCGAGTTCGGCGTCGCGGCCGCACCCGAACCCGAGGAAGAGCAGTCGGCGGAACGACCGCTGCACGTCGTTCTGGACGACTACCCTACGACCGTCCCCGACCTGCGGCTGCGGCTCCCGTCGGACCGTTATTTCGAGCAGGGCGAGGAGGTGGAACTCGCCCCGCGCAATCTCGGCATTCTGATGCACCGCGCCTTTGAGAATGCAACCACGCGCGAGGAGATCGACGACAACATCCGCCGTGCGGTCGCCGACGCCGCACTGTCGCCCACCGATGCCGAAGCGCTGGCAGGCGCGATCGGTCGCCAGTTCGACGATCCGCTCGTCGCCGGATGGTTCGACAGCGGATGGAACATCGTGCGCAACGAGAACGAGATCATCGTCCCCCACCACACCCGCATCCGGCGAACGCGCCGTGAGCAGACCGCCGAGCGGACGATCCGGCGGCCCGACCGCGTAATGGTGAAAGAGGGGCGCGCCGTGGTGGTCGACTACAAGTTCGGACTCCGCGAAAACCCCGACCACCGGCGGCAACTCGGCGAATACATCGAGCTGCTGCGCGAAATCGGATACACGCAGGTGGAAGGCTATCTGTGGTACGTGCGCATGGAACGGATCGTAAAGGTCGAAGAATACTGAATATAGGAAGCCCCGCTTAGATAGGCGGCGCCTCGGCAAATCCCAAATAAATTTGGTTCTGCGCTCGGCTTGCACGACTTTGCGGAGGACGAGCCTCCGCTTAGATAGGCGGCGCCTCGGCAAAACCCAAATAAATTTGGTTCTGCACTCGGCTTGCACTATCTTTGTATCCGATGAAACCGCCGTTTCTCGATATCATTCCGCACCGGTTCCGCCGGAGAAGTTTAGGGGTGACGCTCAGCGTCTTCACGCGCGCATTGCTCAACTTCGCGGGGCTGGCCGTGCTGATTCCCGTGCTCGTCATCATCCTCGACACGGAAGGCATCCGCTCCAATCGGTGGCTGGCGGCGCTCTACGACTTCGGCGGATTCACGAGCGACCGCACGTTCATCCTCACGGTATGCGCCTGTGTCGTGGCGGTGATCCTGTTCAAAAGCCTCGCCAATCTGGCCCTGTACAAAATCGAGCGCAACTTCATCTACGACCTCTATCGGGAACTTTCGCGCCGGCTTTACGTCGACTACCGCAACCGGGGGTTGGGATTCATCAAAAGCTCCAATTCGGCGGTTTTGGCGCGCAACGTCAATGTCGTGTGCCTCACCTTCGTCACGGGCGTGCTGATGCCCGTGGCCGCCATGGCCAGCGAAGCGGTGCTCTTCGCCCTGCTATTCGGGTCGCTGGCGATTTACAATCCGCTCGTAGCGCTGCTGACGCTCGCGATCTTCGTACCTTCCGTAGCGCTCTACTACTACCTGGTACGGCAACGCCTGAACCGCTACGGCGAGGAGGACTTTCGGAATTTGCTGGATGTCCAGCGGGCGGACAATATGGGGCAGGCGAAAAAGTTCCACTATCGGCAGCAGGATATTGACCGGGTGGAGGCATTGCTGAATGCGGAGCTTGCACGCGGCAGCTGCTTTACCCTGAAGCAACTGGCAATCAATGGAAACGATCTGAAGCCCTTGGGATATCGAGGACCGGAGCTGGGCCGTGTTTTACAAATGCTGCTGGACCGTGTTATGGATGGCCGTTTGTCAAATAATCGGGAAGACCTGCTGGCAGAAGCGGAAAAATTAAAAACGAATTAGATCCACGCACCGATTTGCGCTGGCGTCATACGCTGAGGCAAGGGGGTGCGTGGATTTGCTATTTGGAGTAATTGGCGGAGATCGGAGACAGGCGGAGCTTTTGAAGCTGCTGCACCCCTTCATGCCTTTCATCACGGAGGAGATCTATCAGGCCCTGCCCCACGAGGAACAATTCATCATGACCTCCCGGTGGCCTGAGTACCGGGCGGACCTGGCCTTCCCAGAGGAAGAAGCCGCAATGGAGGCCGTCATGGACACCATCAAGGCCATCCGGGCCCGCCGGGCGGAGATGAACGTGCCCCCTTCCCGGAAGGCGGAGGTGCTGATCGTCACCGCCACCCCGGACGTCTACGCCCAGGGCAGGCACTTCATCCAGCGGCTGGCTTATGCCAGTGAGGTGAAGTTCGCGGACGCCGCCCCGGCGGATGTGTCCGGCATGGTGACTGCCGTCACCCACAATGCCACGGCTTATCTGCCCCTCAGTGAGCTGGTGGACATCGCCGCGGAGCTGGAGCGGATCCGCAAGGAAATCGAGAAAGCCCAGAACGGCCTGCGGGGCGTCGAGCAGAAGCTCTCCAACGAGAAGTTCGTCTCCCGGGCCCCGGAGGCGGTGGTGAACGCCGAGCGGGAGAAGGCCGCCAAGTACAAAGAGCTGATCGCCAAGCTGGAGGAATCCGCCAAGGCCATGCAGGCGTAAGTCCCGGCTGAAGGAGAACGTAACCCCCCACGTTCCAAAACAGAATGCAGGGGCGGCGGTCAGAGCCCGGACCAAAGGCCCGGCTCTGACCGCCGCCCCTTTCTTGCAGTCGGGGGTTGCAGTTATCTGCGGATAAACGCCTCATCCTGAGAGGTTGTTGGCGTCTCATCGGACAGATATCGCTCCACCCGCATGTGCAGGTCGTACTGCTCCCGAAGCCGGGCGATCTGCGCCATCATGGGGGAGGCGTGGTGGGTGTCATCTCCTCTGCGAATTTCCGGGCAGCTCCGCGGTTGCCCGTGTAATAGATATTGACAGTGATTGCCATCGCAGAATCCTCCCTGTATGGTTTTTTCAATTTTATCATAGAGCAAGGGTGCTGTCCAGACGGCCGTCAGGCCCGGCAGCACAATCCGTTTCAAGAAAGGGCTGATCTTGTGAAGCTGAAAAATCCCCTGCTGGCAGTCCGGGACATGGAGCGGTCCAAGACCTTTTACCGGGAGGTCCTGGGGCTTCATGTGGTGATGGATTTCGGTGCCAACGTGACCCTCACCGGCGGCCTGTGCCTCCAAACACTGGATACCTGGACGGACTTCCTTGGAAAAGAGGTGGAGGAGATCCGCTTTGGTGCAAATGACAGCGAGGTCTACTTTGAGGAGGACGACTTCGACGGCTTCCTGGCGCACCTGGCTGGGTGCGCGGATGTGGTGTACGTCCGCCCGCCCCTGGAGCATCGCTGGGGGCAGCGGGTGGTGCGGCTCTATGACCCGGACCGCCACATCATTGAGGTGGGTGAGAATATGAAGTCCGTCTGCCGTCGGTTCCGGGACCAGGGCATGACGCCGGAGCAGATCGCCGCGCGGATGGAGGTGCCCTTGAAGTTCGTCACCGGCTGTCTGCGCTGAGATGTCTGAGAGGCTGAGAAAGGGGAAGTCCCCGCCGATGAAAGGAGAGACGGGATGTTTACCGACGGAAGGAGCAGGCGTGTGGTGTTTCTGGCCCACTGCCTGCTGAATCAGAACGCCATTTCCGACGGCACGGCGGAGGTGCCTGCCGCCCACCGGGAGATTTTGCGGCTGATTCTGGATGCTCAGGTAAGCGTGGCTCAAATGCCGTGCCCGGAGCTGTGCTGTCTGGGGCTGGACCGGGGAGATCCCAAAGGAGGGGAACGACCAGTGGAGGCAGAGAACACCCGCATCCGCCGGGCCATGGGCCAGCCGGAGGCATCTGCCCGGCTGCGGGAGCTGACGGATCAGGTGGTTTGGCAGATTCGGGAGTACCAGAAGCACGGATTTGCCGTGCTGGGCATCGTAGGTATGGACCGCTCCCCCTGCTGCGGGGTGAACACCACCTCGGACCAGGACCGGGAACTGCCCGGCCGGGGCGTGTTTATCGCATCTCTCCGGGCGGCACTGGAGTCGGCAGGGCTGACCGTACCCGTGATCGGCATCAAGCCGTCGGCGCCGGAGGCGCTGGACCGGGTACGGTCCCTTCTGGGGGAATGAGGTGTGCGATGGAGATTCGACGCATACAGGGTGGCGAGCTTCCGGCGGCCATGGACCTGTGCTGGCGGGTGTTCCTTGAATTTGAGGCGCCGGAGTATCCGCCGGAGGGCGTGGAGGCATTTCGTGCTTATCTTTCAGATATTGAACAGGTAAATCACTTGACACTATTTGGCGCTTGGGAGGGGCAGGAGCTCCTGGGAGTCCTGGCGGCGGAGGGGAGCCACATCGCCCTGTTTTTCGTAGACCCGGCGTTTCACCGCCAGGGCATCGGCCGCCTCCTGTTCCAGGCATATCTGGCGGAGGGCGGCCGCGGGCGGATCACGGTTCACAGCTCCCCCTATGCAGTGGAGGTCTACCGCCATCTGGGCTTTTCTCCCACGGCAGAGGAACAGCTGTCCCCGGACGGCATCCGATACACGCCCATGGTGTGGGAGCAAACATGAAAGAGCCCTAAATACAGCAAAGCCCCCGGAGGGAAATCCCCTCCGGGGGCTTTCGCGCTTCAGCGGATGAAGTTGGTCCGGGCCTCGCTCTCCGCCTGGGGCGGCTGGAGTCCAGCGGCCTTTCCCGCCTGGATGCACTGGACCATCCAGAGCAGGTTTCGGGCCAAATTCCGCATGGTCTGCATTCCCTCCGCGTCCTGGCGCACCTCCTCCGGCGTGTTGCCGTGGACCATGTTCCAGTAGGTAGAGGAAACTACCGGCATCTGGGCGATGGTGAAATATTTGTCCAGCACATCTACAGAGGCCGTAGTGCCCGCCCTGCGGGCGGAGGCAACAGCCGCGCCGGGCTTGTGGGCGAAGGCGTCTTTTCCGGCGTAGAACACCCGGTCCAGCACGGAGAGGATGCGACCGGAGGGGTGGGCGTAATAGACCGGCGTACCGAACACGAAGCCGTCCGCCTCCCGGGCCTTCTCAATGATTGGGTTCACCATATCGTCATCGAACACGCAGCGGCCCGGCGTCTTCTGACAGGTCCGGCAGGCGGTGCAGTCCCGGACGGGGCCGCTGCCCAGAAAGAGGATTTCCGTCTCCGCGCCGCCGGATTCCAGCGTATCAGCAATCTCCCGCAGGGCTGTGTAGGTGCAGCCGTTGGGCCGGGAGCTGCCATTAATCAGCAAAATTTTCATGTATATGCCTGCCTTCCCTTGAGATACCTTCATGATACCCCGCCGCAGGTGCCGATGCAAGCGGAGAAATGGGAAGATTTTGCGGCGGGGTGTGATTCCGACAAAAAAGAATGGGCCGTTTCCTTATAATGGGAGGAAAAACGGGGTACCCTGTATCTTGGTACACAAACGACAAGGAAGAAGGGAACTTTATGGAGATCGAAGCCACAAGCGCGGACCGGAATCTGCTGCTGGAGATGAAGGGGGAGCTGGACCACCACGGGGCCCGGAACGCCCTCCGGGAGCTGGAGCTGTCCATCGACGCGGCGCTGCCGAAAAAACTGGTGCTGGACCTGGCGGGCGTGACGTTCATGGACAGCTCCGGCATCGCGCTGATCCTGCGGGCCCAGCAGCGGATGCAGCTGCTGGACGGGAGCCTGCTGGTGCGGAACGTGCCTCAGCAGGCACGGCGGGTCCTGGATGCCGCCGGCATCGGCCGGCTGGTGACGATACGATAAAAGGGGGAGTACATACCATGAAGACCAAGGCCAACAACGAAGTCACGCTGGCATTTCCCAGCCGCAGCAGCAACGAGGGCTTCCTCCGTTCGGTGGTGGCCTGCTTTGCCGCCCAGATGGATCCCACCCTCAACGAGCTGGAGGACATCAAGACCGCCGTCAGCGAGGCGGTGACCAACGCCATCGTCCACGCCTATCCGGATTCCATCGGCCAGGTGGTGGTGAAAGTCCGCATCTGCCCGGACCAGGTGCTGGAGGTGACGGTGCGGGACCACGGCCGGGGCATCCCGGACATCGAGAAGGCCCGCCAGCCCATGTTCACCACCGGCGGGGAGGAGCGCAGCGGTATGGGCTTCACCATTATGGAGAGCTTTATGGACAGGCTGGTGGTCCGCTCCACGCCGGGCCGGGGCACCACCGTGGTGATGCGCAAGCGGCTGGCACCCCGGATGCAGGGCACAAAATGAGCGCCACGCTGGAGCTGCTGCGGGCGGCCCAGGAGGGGGACCGGGATGCCTGCGAGCAGGCGGTGATTGAGAACAACGGCCTGATCTGGAGCGTGGTGCGGCGGTATTACGGCCGGGGCGTGGACCCGGAGGACCTGTACCAGCTGGGGTGCCTGGGGTTTCTGAAGGCGGTGCAGGGATTCGACTTTGACTACGGCACCTGCTTCTCCACCTACGCCGTGCCCAAAATTGCCGGGGAGATTCGTCGCTTTCTCCGGGACGACGGCGCGGTAAAAGTGGGGCGCACCATGCGGGAGCAGGCTCAAACACTTTACACCATTCGGGAGCGGCTGCGGCAGGAGCTGGGCCGGGAGCCGGTGCTCAGCGAGCTCTCCGAGGCCTCCGGCCTGACGCCGGAGGAGATCGCCCAGGTGGAGATCGCCACGGACACGCCGGAGTCCCTCCAGCGGGAGACCGCAGACGGCCTCACCCTGGAGGGGATGCTGGGCACGGACGCCCCGGAGGAGGGCATGGTGGAGCGGATCGCCCTGCGGGAGTCCATCGATCAGCTGCCGGAGAAGGAGCGGATGACCATTCTTCTCCGCTACTTCAAGGGACTGACCCAGGAACAGACTGCCCGGATCCTGGGGGTGTCTCAGGTGCAGGTATCCCGGCTGGAGCGCCGGGGCCTGAAACGGCTGCGGGAGTTCCTCTCGCTCTGAAATGCGCTTCCCCCTGGAATTCCGTCATGGTGCCCCAGTACCGCTTGGGCATGTGGGTCATGCGGCAGCGGGGGTTTTCCCGCTCCCGGATGGCGATGGTGTCGTAGAATCGCTTCCACAGCAGGCGGTAGCGGGCCTCCGCCTCATCCGGCGGGGCCATCTGGAAGTGCTCCAGGGGCCGGACGGCAGAGCGGCCCTCGGCGTAGAACAGGGCCTCCTGGTGGGTACGGTCGTAGAGGAAGAACCGTTCGTTCCGGTAGCGGTCGCAGAAGTGACGGCGCAGCAGGGGCAGGACCCGGTTTTTCGGCTCGATTTCGCCCCCCAGTACGCCCCCCAGGTCGGAGCAGCGGACGAAGCCCTTGTACTGGTGGACCTCACCGTTCAGGTGGCGCACCGCCCGCAGAATGGGATACAGCGTCTCATCGGACAGATCCCGGAGGAACCGGGGCCCCTCCTCCAGCAGCTTCACCACCAGACGGTACAGGTGCATTTCCCGGTCCGGCAGGCAGGTGAGAAAGCCGCGGCGCAGCAGGTCCGCCGCCTCCGGCGACAGCTTGACCACCTTCCGATATACCCGTGCGGCGTGGTCCCGGTCCGTCAGGACGGTCCGCACAGGGAACAACGTGAATGGAATGTCCTCACCGCAGCTGATGGCGGTGAGGACTTCTTTTTGGGCGTAGCTCTCAAAGATGCAGGTGAGGAATCCCTCAAAGCTGCCGTCGTATTCATAAATCATCTCGGTCATGGGGAACCTCCCTCACACAGGGGCAAACAGGGACATCTGCTCCAGCTCCGGTTGGGGCAGGGAGGGCCGCTCCGCCGCGATCAGATTCCGCAGCAGGCTGTCCGGTGTGAACCGCAGGCCGTCTGCCATGCGGCCGGAGGCGGTGAGAAAATACTGGGCCCGCTTCATCACCACCCCCAGCTTGGGCAGATCCTCGATCCGCAGCTTCCGGGCCCGGCGGGACACCAGAATGCGCTTGGCGGAGACCACGCCCACGCCGGGGATCCGCAGCAGGGCCTCGTAGTCCGCCCGGTTCACCTCCACCGGGAAGAAGTCCAGGTGCCGGAGGGCCCAACTGCACTTGGGATCCACCTGGGGGTTGAAGTCCGGATGGCTTGCATCCAGCAGCTCCTCCGCCCGGAAGCCGTAAAACCGCAGCAGCCAGTCCGCCTGATACAGCCGGTGCTCCCGCAGCAGGGGCGGCTTCGTGTCCTTGGCGGGCAACAGGGCGTGCTCCACCACCGGCACGTAGGCGGAGTAGAACACCCGTTTGAGTTGGTAGCGGTCATACAGCCCCTGGGTCAGCCGCAGGATGTGGAAGTCCGTGTCCGCCGTGGCCCCCACGATCAGCTGGGTGCTCTGCCCGGCAGGGGCGAACCTGGGGGCGTGGCGGTACTTCACCAGCTCCTCCCGGCTCTGCTGTCCCCGCACCCGAATCTGCCCCATGGGAGCCAGGATGGCCTGCTTCGTCTTGTCCGGGGCCAGGGTCCGAAGTCCCGCCTCTGACGGCAGCTCGATATTGACGCTGAGCCGGTCCGCCAGGAACCCCATCTGCTCCACCAGCTCCGGAGCCGTGCCGGGGATGGCCTTGGCGTGGATGTAGCCGTTGAAGCGGTACTCTTCCCGCAAGATCCGCAGCGCCCGGATCATCAGTTCCGTGGTATAATCCGGGGAGCGGTACACGCCGGAGGAGAGGAACAGCCCCTCGATGTAGTTCCGGCGGTAGAACTGGATGGTGAGGTCCGCCAGCTCCTCCGGGGTGAACATGGCCCGCTTCGCCTCATTGCTGCGGCGGTTGACGCAGTATTTGCAGTCATACACGCACCGGTTGGTCATCAGCACCTTCAAAAGGGTCACGCATCGCCCGTCGGCGGAGAAGGAGTGGCAGCACCCGGCGATAGAGGAGGTGGTATTGCCGATATACCCCGCCTTGGCCCTCCGGTTCCCACCGCTGGAGGTGCAGGCCGCATCGTATTTGGCCGCGTCCGTCAGGATGGTGAGCTTTTCCAGAACGTCCATCTCACCGCAGGGCTGTCCGCCGCCGGTCATGCCGCCGGTTGGGACGCTCGATGGCGTCGATGACCCGGAAGAGCTGAGAGGTCAGAAAGACCACGCCTACCAGAATAAAAAAGAAAGTCCAGCCGCTCATGGAAAAAACCTCCTTGATCGAACTTTTGTTCTAATTGCATTGTAACTCGAACAAACGTTTCTGTCAAGCAGAAATCGAACAAAAGTACGAGAGAGTTTGACAGCTCCCATGGGCCAGCAGAGCGGGAAGCACCACACAAAAAGGGACCGCCTGTTTGGCGGTCCCTTGGATGTTCAGCACCCGGCCAGGTCCCTGAGGAAGTCCTCCACCGCCGTCTCCGGCGTGGCCCAGCTGGTCACCAGACGGATGCAGGTGTGGTTCGCATCCACCGGGTGGTCGGTCTCAAATTCATAGCCCATCTCCTGGAGCTTTGCCACCGTCTCATTGGGCAGTACCGGGAACTGCTGATTGGAGGGGGAGGCCACCGGGAAGGGATATCCCAGGGCCGCGACGCCGTCCCGGAGCCGGAAGGCCAGCTCGTTGGCGCGGCGGGCCAGGTCGAAGTAGAGCCCGTCCTCCAGCAGGGCCTGGAACTGGAGTCCCAGCAGCCGGCCCTTGGCCAGCACGGCGCCCCGCTGCTTCATGTGCCAGCGGAAGTGAGGCATGGGACGGGTGAGCACCAGCGCCTCCCCGAAGAGGGCGCCGTTTTTCGTGCCGCCGATGGTGAAGGCGTGGGTGAGGGCGGCCAGGTCCGGCAATGTCAGGTCGTTGTCGGGGGAGGTGAGGGCGGAGCCCAGCCGGGCGCCGTCCAGATAGAGGAACAGGCCGTGAACATCGCAGCACTGCCGCAGGGCGGCCAGCTCCGCCCGGGTGTAGACCGTGCCGATCTCCGTGGTGTCGGAGATGTACACCATTCGGGGCAGCACCATGTGCTCCGTGCCGTTGTGGCCCGCCAGAACGGACTCGACCAGGGCTGGGGTCAGCTTGCCGTCGGGACTCTCCACGGTGCAGACCTTGTGTCCGGTGGCCTCGATGGCGCCGGTCTCATGGGTGCTGACGTGGCCGGTCTGGGCGGCAACCACCGCCTCATAGGACTGCAGAAACGCGTCGATGGTGACGAGGTTCACCTGCGTCCCGCCCACCAGGAAGTGAACCGCCGCATCCGGCGCGGCGCAGAGGCGGCGGATGGTATCCGCCGCGGCTTGGCAGCAGGGATCCATGCCGTAGCCCACGGTCTGCCGGAGGTTGGTGTCCGCCAGGGCCTGGAGGACCTTGGGATGGGCGCCCTCGCTGTAATCGTTTCGGAAACTGTACATTGTGATCTCCCGCCTTTTTCCTTGTGATAGAGCCATGATACCGCCTCCGGCGGAGAATTGCAAGGGCAGGGCGGATGGGATGGTAAAAGAAAAAAAATTGGAAATACTGGCGGTGAGAGGGAACTTTTCAGCGGAGAGGTCCGTCTGTATTCCCCGAGAACATTCAGAAAGGAAATCAATACACCATGAAGAAATTTTTGACCCTGGCGCTGTCGGCGCTGCTGACGATGGGCCTGCTGACCGCCTGCGGCGGCAAGACTACGGACAAGACTGTGGATCTGACGGCCTTTTACAACACCCTGGCGGAGGAGTACGGCTGGGCGGAGGACGCCGCCTCCAGCGGCGAAGAGGACATCATGATGATGAACTTGGAGGGCGACATGCTGGAGGGCTCCTATCCCGGCCTGGCCGATGTGGCCACCAAGCAGCTGATCGCCAAAGCCCCTATGATCAGCGCCGTGGTGAATGAGATCGTGCTGGCGGAGTGCGGGACGGAGGAGGACGCTGCCACCGCCGCCTCCATCCTGCAGGACCGGGTGGACGCCCAGGCAGAGGGCGGCGCCTGGTACCCGGAGTCCATGGAGACCTGGTCCAACGCACAGGTAGTCCAGAATGGAACCTATGTGGCCATGATTGCCACGGCAGACCATCAGGAGGAGATCGCGGAGCAGTTCAATGCGCTCTTTGCGTAAGGAGGCAGCCAGCCGCGGCACCGCCGCGGCTGGCTGTGTGAAACGGAGAAGAGGGGAGGGGCGCCGGTGGTCTTCAGCAGCCTGACATTTTTATTTCTCTACCTGCCGCTGACGCTGCTGGTGTACTTTCTCTCGCCGCTGAGGTGGCGGAACTTCGTGCTGCTGGTGGTGAGCCTGCTCTTCTACGGCTGGGGAGAACCGGTGTACATTGTCATCATGTTCCTCTCCATCATCATCGACTACACCCACGGTCTGCTGGTGGAGAAGTTCCGCAGTGACGACAAAAAGGCCCGGTGGTTCGTGGCCCAGTCGGTGATCTTCAACCTGGCTCTGCTGGGCTTTTTCAAGTACTGGGACTTCATCGCAGCCAATCTGTCCCTGATCCCGGGCATTGATCTGCCCCAGCTGGGCATCCCGCTGCCCATCGGCATCTCTTTCTATACCTTCCAGACCATGAGCTATACCATCGACGTGTACCGGAAGGACGCACCGGTCCAGCGCAACATGGTGGACTTCGGCGCCTTCGTCACCATGTTCCCCCAGCTGATCGCCGGACCCATCGTCCAGTACAAAACGGTGGCAGCGGACCTGCGGCACCGGCTCCACACGTCGGAGAACTTCGCTCTGGGGGCCCGGCGGTTCTGCGTGGGACTTGCCAAGAAGGTGCTGCTGGCCAACTCCATCGGCGCCCTGTGGGAGGACTGCCTCGCCGCTCAGGGGGCCGGGACGCTGACGGTGCTGGGGGGCTGGCTGGGCCTCGCCGCCTATGGCTTCCAGATCTACTTCGATTTCTCCGGCTACTCCGACATGGCCATCGGCCTGGGGCGGATCTTCGGCTTCCGGTTCAACGAGAACTTTGACCACCCCTACTGCGCCGACTCCGTGGGCACCTTCTGGCGGCGGTGGCACATGTCCCTGACCTCCTGGTTCCGGGACTATTTGTATATCCCCCTGGGAGGCAACCGGGGCGGCACCGCCAGGACCATCCGGAACCTCCTGATCGTCTGGTTCTGCACGGGCTTCTGGCACGGGGCCAGCTGGAATTTCATCCTGTGGGGACTGTACTTCGCCGCCTGGCTGATCTTGGAGCGGTACGTCCTTCGGGGCGTACTGGAGAAGACCCCGGCGATCCTCAAGCACCTCTACACCCTCATCGTGGTGTTCGTGGGCTGGGGCCTCTTTGCCATGGTGGACCTGGGCGTGTGCGGGGACTACCTTGCCGCCTGTTTCGGCGGTGCGCCGCTCTGGAGCGGGGCGGACCTGTTCCGGCTGCGGAGCTACGCCGTGACACTGGCGGTACTGGTGCTGGCTTCCACCGCTCTGGGCCAGCGGCTGTGGGCGAAGCTGCCCCGGCAGGCAGAACAGCTGGCCACCCCGGTGCTCATGGGCCTTTCCCTGGTGGTCTGCACGGCCTATCTGGTGGACGGCAGCTACAACCCCTTCCTGTATTTCCGGTTCTGAGAGGAGGCAGAGACCTTGTCCAAACGATACGCAAGATTTCTCACAGCGGTGTTCTGCCTCTTTCTGGGGGGGCTGATGGTGTGGCAGATGCTCCTGCCGGACCGGGAGCGGTCCGACGTGGAGAACCGCACCCTCCAGCAGCGGCCGGCACTGACTCTGTCCAGCGTGCTGGACGGCAGCTATATGGAGGACGTGGAGGCCTACGTCCAGGACCAGTTTCCCCTGCGGGACCAGTGGACGGGCCTGAAGGCCCGGACGGAGCAGCTGATCGGCAAACGGCTGTTCAACAACATCTATCTCTGTGAAGGCGAAACATTGATCTCCAAGGTGGACGCCCCTGCGGACGGCCTGGAGAAGGCGAACCTGAATTACGTCTCCCAGCTGGCGGAGAAGTCGGACATCCCCATGTATCTGGGGCTGATCCCCTCCGCGGCGGAGGTGTGGCGGGACAAACTGCCGGAGGGCGCGGAGTCCTGGGACCAGAACGCTTACCTCTCCCAGGCGGCGGGCCTGGGGCTGCCCATGATCGACTTCTCCGCCGCCCTGACCGCTCACGCCGACGAGCCCATCTTCTACCGCACAGACCACCACTGGACGTCCCTCGGGGCCTTCTATGGGGCCAATGCTCTGCTGGAAGTCCTGGGAAGAGAATCATTAAAGCAGGAAAGCTTTACACCAGAGATTGCCAGTACCAGCTTCAATGGCACGCTGTACTCCCAGTCCGGCATCCACTGGCTGACGCCGGACACCATGGAATTCTGGGTCAAAGAGGACGGCCTCATGGTCACCTCCTGGCGCACCGGCTCTCCGGAACCCGGCATACTGTACGACCGGAGCTATCTGACCGAGAAGGACAAATACGCCTCCTTCCTGGGCGGCAACCAACCCCTGTGCGTCATCCAGAATGAGAACGCCCGAGACGGCGGCAAGCTCCTGCTGATCCGGGATTCCTACTCCGACGCCCTGGCACCCTTCCTGGCCCAGAGCTTTGCCGAGGTCCACCTGCTGGACCCGCGGTATTACCGGATGCCCCCCGCCCAGTACGCGGCGGAGAACGGCATCGACGCCATCTGCGTCGTGTATAGTATCCCCAACTTCATCACGGACCGGAACCTGGTGTTCCTGGCCCAGTGAGCGCAGAAAAGAGCGGCCGGAGTTTCGGCCGCTCTCTTTTTTGATCCGAATTCACGGGCCGATGCCCGTCCTCAGCGGTGACCACCGCCATATCCGCCCAGCCCTCCGGTACCCACAGGGAGAGGCCGCCGCTCTCATAGACCGTGCCATCTCCCGCCGCTGTCC
>OJSH01002043.1_pt1 | contig 15532 bp, 16 predicted proteins | sample 1599441 | NCBI WGS metagenome assembly OJSH01 (sample SAMN04168658, study PRJEB22393) | human gut metagenome | biome: human gut microbiome; feature: stool | host: Homo sapiens | collected 2014-03-24 | reverse complement strand
GCGACCACCGAGATCTACACTCTTTCCCTACACGACGCTCTTCCGATCTATGTTCTTTAAATGGACAGGCGGGCTGCTGATCTTATTTGCAGGCTCAGGAATGGGTGTATGGCTGGCATGGGGATATAAAAAAAGACTGCAGACACTGGAAACACTGCGGCGGATGGTCTACTGCCTGAAAGGGGAGATCGTTTACAGCCATGCTCCACTGGAAGAAGCTTTTGAGCGCATAGGAAGGCGGGAAAAAGGCATTCCTGGAGAGCTTTTTATACAGACAGCAGAAAGGATAGGCAGCCGCACCGGAGAAAATTTTGCAAAAATCTGGGAAAAGACCATTGAAGAAATGGAAAAATCTGGGAACCCTCTTTTTCTGGAAAAAGAAGATAAAGAAAAACTGCTTTCCCTTGGAGGTCAGCTGGGATATCTGGATACGCAGATGCAGGAGAGAACATTGCTGCTGTATCTGGAGCAGCTGGAGCTTTCTATTTCCGGGCTGCGTGGCGAGATACGGGAAAAATGCAGGCTTAGTACAGCACTTGGGGTAATGGGCAGCTTATTTCTGGTGATCGTCATGTTTTAGAGGTGGGAAACTATGGATGTAAATCTCATTTTCAGGATCGCAGCAGTGGGGATACTGGTGTCGGTCATCTGCCAGGTCCTTAAACATAGCGGAAGGGATGAACAGGCATTTCTGGTAAGCCTGGCGGGGCTCCTGATGGTGCTGTTCTGGATTGTTCCATATATTTATGAACTGTTTGAAAGTATTCAGCAGTTGTTTGTGCTGTGATTTCAAATCAACTGTTATGGCAGTTGACAGAACAGAAAGAGGTTTGAATGGCATGGATATTGTGAAAGTTTCAATCATGGGTATCTGCGGAATGATGCTTGGTTTTATTCTAAAAGAAACCAGACCGGAATTTGCTGCACTTGTGACCATGATGACGGGTTTTCTGATTCTTGGTCTTGCAGCAGGAAAAGTTTCTTATCTGTTTGAAACCATGAACAGGCTGAGAGAAAGCTTCCCCATAGACAGCAGTTATCTCACAGTTCTGGTTAAGATTATCGGGATCACATATATCGGACAGTTTTCATCTGCAATCTGCAAAGATGCCGGATATCAGATGATCGGAACACAGATCGACCTGTTCTGTAAACTGTCTGTGATGGTTCTGAGTATGCCGGTACTGCTGGCAATTCTGGATACGATTTCGGAGTTTATGATATGAGGCAGGATAAAGAGAGAAGTATCAGGGAACAGGCAGATCTGTGGAAAGGTTACTGGTGTATACTGGCATGTATACTTTTGGTGGGAAGAGTGTCATATCTTACATTCTTTCAGAATCATATAGTATCCGTATATGCGGCTGCGCAGACAGAGCAGAAAGAAGATTCTTCAGTACAGATCCTGCAGGAGAATCTAATGGAAGAGATACAGATTGATGATGTGCAGAAAATGTTGGATGAGATTATGGATGACCATGTTTTTTCTGTCAGGGAAGCACTGATGAATATCATAAACGGGGAGGAGCCTGTTTCAAAAGAGACTGTACGGAGCTTTTTGTACAGTCTCTTTTTTTCGGATATGGAGAATGAAAAAGGATTAATACTGAAACTTTTACTTGTGATTTTTATTGCAGCGGTGCTGGCAGAGTTTGCTGATGTTTTCGGAAACGGACAGGCTGGCAGTATCAGCTTTTATATTGTCTATCTTGCGCTGTTTACAATGCTTATGGAGAATTTTTCAAGGCTTGGAAGTACGCTTACAAACTGGCTTCTTGGACTGATGGATTTCATGAAAGTTCTTTCTCCGGCTTATTTTATGACAGTGGCTGCATCAACCGGATCATCAACGGCTGCTGCATTTTATGAAGGGATTTTGCTGATGATCTGGGCGGTTCAGTGGCTTCTTGCAAATCTGTTTCTGCCTGCTGTAAACCTGAGTTTGCTTCTGAAAATGGTTAATTATTTGTCAAAAGAGGAGATGCTTACAAAAATGGCAGAACTTTTGGATGTAGCTGTAAACTGGGGGTTGAAAACTCTTCTGGGAGCTATTGTTGGTCTGCAGATTGTGCGGAATATGGTGAGCCCGGTGATGGATGCCATGAAACGTTCTGCTGTTGGCAAGGCAGCGAGTGCGATTCCCGGCATTGGAAATGCAGTGACCGCTGTAACAGAATTAGTGCTGACCAGTGCAGTGATGGTGCGAAACAGTTTTGGCGCAGTAATCGTGATCCTTCTGTTGCTGATTGGAGCAGGACCGATTATCCATTATGGAAGTCTTTCTCTGGTTTATCGTTTTCTGGCTGCGATTGCACAGCCAATTTCTGACAAAAGAGTTGTGGGAGCCCTGAGTACAATGGGGGAGGGATGTGCAATGCTTTTAAAGCTTTTGCTGACAGCAGAAGTACTTTGCATGCTGACATTCCTGATAGTTGTAGTTTCTGTATCCTGATGAACTGACAGAAAGATTGCCGGAGGAAACATATGAAAGAAGAGCTGTATTTATGGATTCGGAATCTGGCAGTATTTTATATCTTTTTCACTGCGGTTCTGAATCTGATACCTGACCAGAAGTATGAGAAATATGTACGCTTTTTTATGGGCCTGCTGCTGATTTTTATGATGAGTACCCCGATATTTTCCATTCTTGGAAAAGGTTCGGAACTGACGGAAAGTTTTCTGAATAATTTTTCTGAAGAAAACAGAGAGAAAGAACTCCGGGAATTTCAGAATATTCAGAAAGTCTATCTGGAAAAAGGTTACGAACTGGAACTGGAACAGAAAATCCGGGAAACTCTGGAAAAAAGAGGCATAGAAGTATATAAGGTGAAAGTAAATATAGAAGGGGAGGAGACGCAGGCAAACCTTGTACTGAAGACAGAAATTTCTCAGGAGGAGAGAAAGGAGCTTAAAGATGCGCTGGTGGAAGAGTGGGGACTTAAAGAAAACAGAATTTGTATCCAGATTGTCCGAAATGAATCCGGCAAAATGGGGAATCCTGTTGCTCATCGGAGTACTTCTGGCAGTAGCGGCGATGCCTGTATCCAGTAAGCAGCAAAAGAAAAATACGGCAGGAGAGCAGAGTGAAGATATGCAAAAAAGTGTTCTGGAAGAGAAACTTGAAGCATTTCTTGAAAATACGGAAGGGGTGGGAAAGGTACAGGTTATCCTGATGACAGATGAGAAGAAAGACAGGCAGAGCTTCTATAATTCAGAAACCATACAGGTGACCGGTGTTCTGATTTCTGCGGAAGGCGGAGGAAATCCTGTAGTGGTCCAAAATATTCAGGAGGCGGTCATGGCATTATTTCAGGTGGATGCTCATAGAATTAGAATAATGAAAATGAAATGAGGAGATAAATGTGAAAAAAGTCATCGGAAAAAATCAGGTCATTATTACATCGCTGGCAATTCTGATTGCAGTGGCAGGATATCTGAACTTTGCGGATGTAGATCTTGGATTCAGGGATAAGGAGGCAAGTACGGACAGCAGCAGTATCCTTGAAGATGCAGGATATGATCTTACAGATGAAACTGCTCTTCTGGATGAAAATCAGGCAGATGGAGGTCTGACTGATAACAGTCTTACAGACAGTCAGGAAACGGATACTCCCGGGGAGGCTGTGTTTACGGGTTCTACAGGATTTGCCGCACAGGCAAAGATCAGCAGAGAACAGGTGCGCTCACAGAACAAGGCAGATCTGCAGGACATTATCAATAATGAAGAAATTGATGATGAAGAGAAGCAGGAGGCAATACATACGATGGTCTCGATGACAGACCTTTCAGAAAAAGAAGCGGCAGCAGAGCTTTTGCTGGAGGCGAAGGGCTTTAAGAATGTAGTTGTAAATCTTACCGGAGAAACTGCGGATGTTGTGATCCCTGAAGCAGAACTTTCTGATGCACAGAGAGCACAGATTGAAGATATTGTAAAAAGGAAAACAGGAATTGCGCCAGAAAATATTGTGATCACCCCACTGAAGGAGAGTGAAGATGCAGAAGATACAACACAGACAGATGAAACATCAGCAGATACTTCGTATGAGGAAGACAGCGAAACATCAGCACAGCCATATGAGGATACCGCAATCGATACAACTGATATTTATGACTGATATTTTGATATGAATATGCGAACATATATCTTGACAGAAAAGAGGTGCATATACTAGAATAGGAATGCTGTAAAAAAATAGAAAACGTAACTGATACCGGCTGTTGCCGGTGTTTTATGCAAACAATTATAAGAAAGCGCAACAGGAGGCTGAACGTGTCTAAGTATACGAATGAAATAGAAAAAAGAAGAACATTTGCCATTATTTCCCATCCGGATGCAGGTAAAACTACACTGACTGAGAAATTCCTGCTGTATGGCGGAGCAATCAATCTTGCCGGAAGTGTTAAAGGTAAGGCAACAGCCCGCCATGCAGTGTCAGACTGGATGGAGATCGAAAAAGAGAGAGGTATTTCCGTTACTTCCTCTGTTCTGCAGTTTCATTATGATGGTTACTGCATTAATATTCTGGATACACCGGGACATCAGGATTTCTCGGAGGATACTTACCGTACACTGATGGCAGCAGATTCTGCAGTCATGGTAATCGACGGTTCCAAGGGTGTGGAGGCACAGACCAGAAAACTGTTCAAGGTCTGCGTAATGCGCCATATCCCGATTTTTACATTTATCAATAAGATGGATCGTGATGCAAACGACACATTTGACCTTCTTGATGAGATTGAGAAAGAACTTGGCATCGCAACCTGCCCGATTAACTGGCCAATCGGTTCCGGTAAGAAATTCCGCGGTGTTTATGACCGTGATACAGAGAAAATACTTACCTTTTCTGATACACAGAAAGGTACCAAAGAAGGTGTGATCGAGGAAATCCCGTTAAGTGACAGCCGGGCAGATGAGATTATGGATCCGGAGCAGAAAGCACAGCTTTTGGATGAGATTGAGCTTCTGGACGGCGCAAGTGCAGATTTTGATCAGGAGCTGGTAAGCAAAGGTAAGCTGACACCTGTATTCTTCGGATCTGCGCTGACAAACTTCGGTGTGGAAACATTTCTGGAACATTTCCTGAAGATGACAACATCACCGCTTCCGAGAGTGTCTGATATTGGGGAAATTGACCCCATGGATGATGATTTCTCAGCGTTTGTATTTAAAATCCAGGCAAACATGAACAAGGCACACAGAGACAGAATCGCATTTATGAGAATCTGTTCCGGTAAATTTGACGCTTCCCAGGAAGTATATCATGTGCAGGGTGATAAAAAGATGCGTCTGCTTCAGCCACAGCAGATGATGGCAGAATCCCGCCATGTGGTAGATGAGGCATATGCCGGAGATATTATCGGTGTTTTTGACCCGGGTATCTTTTCCATCGGAGATACAATCTGTGCACCCGGTAAAAAGTTTGCATTCGAAGGTATTCCTACATTTGCACCGGAACATTTTGCGAGAGTCCGTCAGATTGATACTATGAAGAGAAAACAGTTTGTTAAAGGTATCAATCAGATCGCGCAGGAAGGTGCTATTCAGATTTTTCAGGAGTTTAATACCGGTATGGAAGAAATTATTGTAGGTGTTGTAGGTGTCCTGCAGTTTGATGTTCTGAAATATCGTCTGGAAAATGAATATAATGTAGATATCCGTCTGGAAACACTTCCATATGAACATATTCGCTGGATTGCAAATAAAGAAGAAGTAAAAGTGGATAAGATCATTGGAACCTCTGATATGAAAAAAGTTACTGATCTTAAGGGAAATCCGCTGCTCCTCTTTGTAAATTCCTGGAGTGTGGGTATGACAGAGGACAGAAATCCTGGCTTAATATTAACGGAATTCAGTAAATAACCCTTTTCATTTATCTGTCGATTTGGTATAATGAACAAAGATTAAAGAATCCCTCAGGAGGTTTTCAGATGGCAGAGAAAAGAATAACATATAAAATACAGGATTTAGGAGGCATTGGTGAGGTTCAGATCGCAGATGAAGTGGTCGCTATCATTGCCGGACTTGCTGCTACGGAAGTAAACGGAGTTGCTTCCATGGCAGGCAATATCACAAACGAACTGGTAAGCAAACTTGGAATGAAGAATCTTTCCAGAGGTGTTAAGGTTACTGTACTCGAAGGAGTTGTAACAGTAGACCTGAACCTGAATATCGAATATGGTAAGAACATTCTTGAGACAAGTAAGAAAGTTCAGGAGAAAGTAAAATCATCCATAGAGAATATGACAGGTCTTGAGGTTGCAGATGTTAATATTCATATTGCCAGTGTAGATATGGAGAACGAAAAAGGAAAGTAACTCTTTCCTTTTTTGTGTACTTAAGAGATATTTAGAAAGGAAAGCTGTTTATACAGCAAAAATTATGCGAAGAAGAGAGCAGAGAGAACATATTTTTAAATTACTGTTCATGACAGAATTTAATTCAGAGGAAGAGATGAGTGAGCAGCTTTCACTTTATTTTGATACTCTGGAGGAACTTTCAGAGAAAGATCAGGAGTATATGAGCCGGAAATACCGCCATGTACTTGAAAAATTAGACGAGATCGATGCACTGTTAAATGAGACAAGCAATGGCTGGAAGACAAAGAGAATGAGCCGCGTTGACCTGACTGCCCTGCGTCTGGCAGTGTATGAACTGAAATATGACAAAGATGTACCTACAGGTGTAGCTATCAATGAGGCGGTAGAGCTTGCCAAACGTTTTGGCGGTGAGACTTCCGGTTCCTTTGTAAACGGTATCCTTGGCAAGATTGCCAACAGTGAAAGCGAAGAAAAATCAGAATGAAAAACACATATTCTGTAGGTCAGGTAAACCGTTATATCAAAAATATGTTTACCCAGGATTATTTACTGCAGAAGATTTATGTAAAAGGCGAGGTGTCCAATTGTAAATATCATACAAGCGGACACATCTATTTTTCCCTGAAAGATGAGACAGGAACATTGAATTGTGTGATGTTTGCCGGACACAGACGGGGACTTGCATTTGCCATGAAAAATGGCGATAAGGTGATCGTTGGCGGGAGTGTGGATGTATATGAACGCGACGGCCGCTATCAGATGTATGCAAAGGAGATTACCCTGGAAGGTGCAGGAACTCTGTATGAGAGATATCTTGCATTGAAGCAGGAACTGGAAGATATGGGAATGTTTGCACAGGAGTACAAACAGCCCATTCCGAGATTTATCAGACGTCTGGGTGTGGTAACTGCACCGACAGGTGCGGCTGTTCAGGATATCCGCAATATTTCCTATCGAAGAAATCCCTATTTACAGATTATTTTATATCCGGCTCTTGTACAGGGGGCGGGTGCGGCAGAAAGTATTGTAAAAGGAATACAGATGCTTGATAAGACAGATGTGGATGTGATCATTGTGGGAAGAGGCGGTGGCTCTATTGAAGATCTCTGGGCGTTTAATGAAGAAATCGTGGCTAGAGCTATTTTTGAGTGCAGTACACCCATTATTTCCGCAGTAGGTCATGAAACGGATTTTACAATTGCTGATTTCGCTGCTGATCTGCGAGCTCCTACTCCTTCTGCTGCGGCAGAGCTTGCGGTGGATGATTACAGAAGTGTGATTGAAGCAGTAAGTATTTACAGGCAGCGGTTATATCGTGCAATGAGTGGTAAAATGGATCTGTACCGCAGCAGACTGGAGCATTTTCAGACAAAATTTGCTTATCTGAGTCCGGAGAACAGGCTGCGGGAGCAGAGACAGCGTTTGGCAGATCTGGAGAATGCTGTACAAAATGGAATGAACAGGAAACTTCAGGATGAGAGACACAGATTGTCTGTTTATCTGGAACGTTTTGCAGGACTTTCCCCTTTAAAGAAACTGAATCAGGGATATTCTTATGTGGCAGATAAATATAAAAAGACATTGACAAGTGTAGAACAGGTACAAAATGGGGATACCATTTATATATCTGTGACAGACGGTACGATAGAAGCAGATGTTACAGGTACGGTGAAGGAGGAGAGAATCTATGGCGAAGAAAGAAAACTGTGAGCAGTTACAGGAGGAGAAACCTCTGGAAGAGATGTTTGCAGAACTGGATCTGCTGGCTGAAAAACTGGAAAACAGAGACACATCGCTGGAGGACTCTTTTATACTGTACAGACAGGGCATGGAACTTTTGAAACTTTGCAGCGGGAAGTTGGATACAGTGGAGAAGAAAATGCTGCAGCTTAATGAGGATGGTACATTTAGTGAATTTTCAAGATGAATTAGCAAAGAGAACGGAAGAAACAGAGAAAGTGATCAGAAGCTTTCTGCCTGCAGAGGCGGGATTCGCCGGAACAATGGCTCAGGCTATGAATTACAGTATGCTGGCAGGAGGCAAGCGCCTTCGGCCAATGTTGATCCGGGAGACATATCGCCTGTTTGATGGTAAGGAAGAAGTTGTAAAACCGTTTATGGCAGGAATGGAGATGATCCATACTCATTCCCTGATTCATGACGATCTTCCTGCACTTGATGATGATGATTACAGGCGCGGCAGACTGACTACACATAAGGTATATGGGGAAGCCATGGGGGTGTTAAGCGGTGTTGCGCTGCTTAATTACGCATACGAAACCATGTTTCAGGCATTTGCCCTGACAAAAGAGCAGGATCGGGTAATCCATGCGTTGAGAGTGGTCTCACAGAAAACAGGCATTCATGGAATGCTTGGAGGACAAAGTGTTGATGTGGAAAATGACGGAAAGCCCCTTGAAAAAGAGATGCTTGACTATATTTACAGAAATAAGACGTCAGCATTGATCGAAGCCTCCATGATGACAGGCGCAATTCTTGCAGGAGCAAATGAGCAGGAAGTATCTGCAGTGGAGAAAGCTGCCGGAAATATAGGACTGGCTTTCCAGATTCAGGATGATATTCTGGATGTGACCAGCACTGCAGAAGAACTGGGAAAACCTGTACACAGTGATGAGAAGAATAATAAAGTTACTTATGTGACTCTTTTTGGAACAGAGAAGGCTGCTGAACAGGTGGAAGAACTCTCAGAAAAGGCAATCGATCTGCTGAAGAGTCTGAATAAAAATAACGAGTTTCTGTATTTGTTAATTGAAAAATTAATAAACCGCAGAAAATAAAGGAAGGATACAAATGATTCTGGAAAAGATTAAGAAACCCAATGATATCCATAAGATACCATTGGAAGATTTCGAGCCTCTGGCAGCGGAGATCAGGGACTTTTTAATCCGGTCAGTAAGTCGGACAGGCGGACATCTTGCTTCAAATCTGGGAGTAGTGGAACTGACTCTGGCTCTTCATAATGTGCTGGATTTTCCGGAAGACAAACTAATCTGGGATGTAGGACATCAGGCATATACACATAAGATTCTTACCGGAAGAAAAGATGAATTTAAGAATCTGCGACAGGAAGGTGGATTAAGCGGTTTTCCTAATAGAAGTGAGAGCCCCTGTGATGCATATGATGCAGGACACAGTTCCAATTCAATTTCGGCAGGACTGGGATATGTGCATGCCAGAGATATTCTGGGACAGAAGCATCATGTGGTTTCTGTGATCGGAGATGGTGCTCTCACCGGAGGAATGGCGTATGAGGCATTAAATAATGCTGCAGAGTTAAAGACAAATTTTATTATTATCATAAATGACAATAATATGTCCATTTCCAGAAATGTAGGAGGCATGTCCACTTATCTGAGTGCACTGAGAACTGCAGAAGCTTATACAGGAATGAAGATGGGTGTGACAAAGGCACTGAAGAAGGTTCCGAAGGTAGGGACTGCTCTGGTAGATACTATGAGAAAAACCAAAAGCAGTGTCAAGCAGCTTTTTATTCCGGGAATGCTGTTTGAAAATATGGGGCTGACATATCTGGGACCTGTTGACGGTCATAATATGCGTCAGATGATGAAACTCTTTAATGAAGCAAAACGGGTAGAGGGACCGGTAGTTGTTCATGTCCTGACAAAGAAAGGCAGAGGATACGAACCTGCAAGTGCCCATCCGGACAGGTTTCATGGAACAGGTCCTTTTGATATTAAAACAGGCCGGGTACTTCAGAAGAAAACAGTGCCGGGTTATACAGATGTTTTTTCCAAAGCACTGGTTTCTCTTGGTGAGAAAAATAAAAAACTGACAGCTATTACCGCAGCCATGCCGGATGGAACCGGACTTGTGGAATTCTCCAGGAAATTTCCGGACAGATTTTTTGATGTGGGAATCGCAGAGGAACATGCGGTGAGTTTTGCGGCGGGTCTGGCTCTTGGCGGCCTGGTTCCTGTTGTTGCCATCTATTCATCTTTTCTGCAGCGTGCTGTAGATCAGATCCTGCATGATGTATGTATGCAGAAGCTTCATGTGATTTTTGCTGTTGACAGGGCAGGGCTTGTAGGCGCAGACGGGGAGACGCATCAGGGCTGCTTTGATCTGTCTTATTTGTCCATGATGCCGAATATGACTGTTCTGGCACCGAAGAATGACAGAGAACTGGAAGAGATGCTTGCATTTGCGGTAAGCTTTGACGGACCGATTGCAATCCGCTATCCGAGAGGCAGTGCGCATCAGGGGCTTCGGGAATATCAGGCACCTGTGGAATATGGCAGAAGTGAGATTATCCGCAAAGGAAAAAAAATCGCTGTGCTGGGAGTGGGAAGTATGATCCCGTCCTGCATGGAAATCTGTAAAGGACTGAAAGATGACGGCTATGATCCTACTTTTGTAAATGCCAGATTTGTGAAACCACTGGATGTGGATCTTCTTGATGAACTGGCAAAGGATCACAGTCTGTTTGTGACAGTAGAAGAGAATGTGAAAAGCGGCGGATACGGAGAGCATGTGTCTGCTTATATGGAAGCCTGTCATCCGGAAATAAGAGTGTTGTCGGCAGCTGTCTGGGATCGTTTCGTACCCCAGGGAAATGTAGAAAGCCTGCGCAGCCGGATTGGACTTGGAGTGGAAGACATCAGACAGGCAATAGAAGATAGTGAGGAATTAAGAGAGCAATGAAGAAACGTTTGGATATGCTTATGATGGAACGTGCCCTTGCACCATCCCGCGAGAAAGCAAAGGCATTCATCATGGCAGGCGATGTATATGTTGATGGTCAGAAAGAAGATAAGGCGGGAACCATGTTCCCGGAGACTGTAAAGATTGAGGTCAGAGGAAACACTCTTCCGTATGTAAGCCGCGGTGGGCTGAAACTTGAAAAAGCTATGAAAAACTTTGATGTCACATTGGATAGTAAGGTCTGTATGGATGTAGGTGCGTCCACCGGAGGGTTTACAGATTGTATGTTACAGAACGGGGCAGTAAAAGTTTATTCCATTGATGTAGGATATGGACAGCTTGACTGGAAGCTTCGTAACGATCCGCGTGTAGTCTGTATGGAGAAAACCAATATCCGCTATGTGGTACCGGAGGATTTGGGAGAACCGGCAGATTTTTCATCAATTGATGTGTCCTTTATTTCTCTTACAAAAGTACTGCTTCCTGTAAGAAATCTCCTTACAGATGAGGGTGAGATCGTATGTCTGATCAAGCCGCAGTTTGAGGCGGGGAGAGAGAAAGTCGGAAAGAAGGGGGTTGTAAGAGATCCTGCTGTTCATCAGGAAGTGATCGAAAAAGTGCGCGATTATGCCATGAGTATTTTTATGGAGCCATGTCATCTTTCTTTTTCGCCAATTAAAGGACCGGAAGGAAATATCGAATATCTTCTTCATCTGAAAAAACATCCGGAAGGTACCGGGGTTACCGACAGCCTGAAGGTATCTGTAGAAGCTGTTGTGGCAGAGGCTCATGGACAGTTGGATTAAAAAGGCTGAGTCAGGAAGAAACTATGGACAGGTTTTATATTATTACAAACAGTGACAAGGATAAAAAACTTGAAATCACAGAAAAAATCGCAGATTATCTGAAAACACATCACAAAAACTGTGAAGTACAGCAGGCAGAAAGGAAACATGAGGGTTCCTTTCATTATACAGATCCTGATAAGGTTCCGGACGATACACAGTGTATTATTGTTCTGGGAGGAGATGGCACACTTCTTCAGGCAGCAAGGGATGTGGTGCATAAGGAAATTCCTCTTCTTGGAATCAATCTGGGAAATCTGGGTTTTCTTGCAGAAGTGAATCAGACCTCTCTGTACGGTGCTCTGGATCAGCTGATGGCGGATGATTACGAGGTAGAAGAACGCATGATGCTGGAAGGAAGGGTGTACCGTGGCAGAAAACTGATCGGACAGGATATTGCATTGAATGACATTGTGATCGGCAGAGACGGTCATCTCCGCGTGGTCCGGTTTAAGAATTATGTAAATGATGTTTATCTTAACTCTTATAATGCTGATGGAATTATTATTTCAACACCTACCGGATCTACCGGATACAGTCTGTCAGCGGGAGGACCTATTGTATCGCCCAATGCCGCCATGACGATCATGACTCCCATAGCACCACACACGCTGAATACAAGAAGCATTATTTTTCCTGCGCAGGATGTGATCACTGTAGAGATAGGAAAAGGAAGACACTGTGACTGTGAAAAGGGAATCGCATCTTTTGATGGAGATACATTTATCCCCATGGTCACCGGTGACTGCATTCAGATCCGGCAGGCAGATGTAAAGACAAAGATTCTGAAGCTGAACCATTTAAGTTTTGTTGAGGTATTGCGCCGGAAGATGAGAGACAGCTGATCAGCAGGAGGAAATAAGGTGAAAGTTGCGAGACATGAGAAAATTATTGAATTGATTCATCAGTATGATATTGATACACAGGAAGAGCTGGCCTCCAGACTTAATGAGGCAGGATTTAAGGTGACACAGGCGACTGTATCCAGAGATATTCGTGCTCTCAAGCTGACAAAAGTGGCAGGAAAGGACGGAAAGTCCCGTTATGCAATTATTAATAATGAATCAGGAAGTCTTGGAGAAAAATATACAAGAGTACTGGAAGATACCCTGCTTTCTATTGATGTGGGACAGAATATCATTGTGATCAAAACCGTTTCCGGAATGGCCATGGGCGTGGCAGCAGCCCTGGATGCGTTGAAATGGCCGGAAATACTGGGATGTATTGCAGGTGATGACACTATTATGTGTGCTGCAAAGACTGCAGACATGGCACTGGGAGCAGCAGAGAAACTGAGAAGTTTTGTCAGATTGAATAAGTGATCCCACGAGTAACTGCTCAATACCTTTGCAGTTACGATCCTGAACTTTTAACATTACAAATGACTTGATTATGGAGGCAATAAATGTTAGCTCATCTGCATGTGAAAAATCTTGCACTGATAGAAGAAATAGAAGTGGAATTTGGTCCCGGACTGAATATCCTGACCGGTGAGACCGGAGCAGGTAAATCTATCCTTCTGGGGTCTATGCAGCTGATCCTGGGTGCAAAAACTTCTAAAAATATGATAAGGGAAAATGCATCCTATGCACTTGTGGAGCTGCTTTTTCAGGTAGAAAACGAGAAAGCGCTGGAGACACTGAAAGCACTGGATATCTGTCCGGAAGATGGACAGGTACTTCTGTCCAGAAAAATTATGGATGGAAGAAGCATCAACAAGATTAATGGAGAGACAAGTACTGTAGGTCAGATGAAGGCCGCTGCTGCATGCCTTTTGGATATCCATGGACAGCACGAGCATCAGTCACTTCTGTATCAGGATAAGCAGCTTGCAATCCTGGATGCATATGGAAAAGAAAAAATCCTTCCTGCAAAGGAGAAAGTATCTCTGGCATATAAAGAATACAGCAAATGCAAAACAGAACTTGGTTCCATGAATATGAATGAGGAGCAGAGAAATCGTGAGCTGGCTTTTCTGGAGTTTGAGATCAAAGAAATCGAGAAAGCAAATCTGCAGCCGGGAGAGGATGAGGAACTGGAAGCCCGGTACAGAAAAATGAGCAATGCAAAACTCATCGTTGACTCCCTGCAGCTTGTACATAATCTCACAGGCTATGAAAGCAAGGAAGGCGCCGGAGAGACTGTCGGAGAGGCATTAAAGGAATTCTCTCATGTAACACAGTATGATCCGGAGCTTACACCTCTTGCAGAGACACTTACTTCTGTAGACGGTCTTCTGAATGATTTTAACAGAGAATTATCCACTTATCTGGACGAGCTGACCTTTGATGAAGGAGAGTTTTATGAGACAGAGAGAAGACTGGATCTGATCAATGGACTGAAGGCAAAATATGGACGTACCATTGAGGAAATTTTCACATATCGCAAACTTCAGGAAGAAAAACTGGAAAAATTACATAAATATGAAGAAAATTTACAGGAATTAAAGGAGCGTCTCAGAGAACTGGAAAATATTCTTGAGAAAAAGTCGGATGAATTAGCAGAAATCCGTAAAGAATACAGTAAACAGCTTGAGCAGAAGATTATTCAGGGATTGAAGGATTTAAATTTCCTGGATGTGAATTTTGCCATTGATTTCCGGAAAAAGAAAAACTACACAGATAATGGAACCGATGATATCCAGTATCTCATTTCTACAAATCCCGGAGAAACTCTGAAGCCACTGGGACAGATCGTATCCGGCGGTGAGTTGTCTCGAATCATGCTTGCATTAAAGGCAATCCTTGCAGACAGAGATGAGATTGAGACATTGATCTTCGATGAGATCGATACTGGTATCAGTGGAAGAACTGCACAGAAAGTCTCTGAAAAGATGGCAGTGATCGGACAGCATCATCAGGTACTCTGCATCACGCATCTGCCGCAGATTGCAGCTATGGCAGACAGTCATTTTGAAATTGAAAAACATCTGCAGGGAACTGAGACTATTACCCAGATTCATGTGCTTAAAGAACATGATTCCATCCGCGAACTGGCAAGACTGTTAGGTGGTGCAGAAATTACACCTGCAGTTCTTGAGAATGCGAAAGAGATGAAAGAATTGGCACAGAAACAAAAAAATACAAGATTTAAATAAAATAATTGACCACATACTAAGAGAGGATAATCTTTGTGACGGATTGTTCTCTCTTATTTTTGTACCTTTCGGATTTGCTGTGATGGGAAGTGTTTTATGGCAATTTCACAGTTACAGAATTTCATAAATACAGAATGAAAGGATGTGCATAACAATGAACAAAAGAAAATACAGACTTTTTGTCATCTGTTGTCTTGTGCTGGATCTGTTGGTGATGCTGATATCAGGTTACAGATATCTGGACAGAAAGATACCTGACGAAATTCAGATTTCCAGAGGCAAAAAAACAGAAGATGTCACAGAAGTTTTGTCAACACCATTTGTTACATTTGAAGAAGCAGTTACTGTTTCGCAGGATGGAGGCTATATTCTGCCCTGTAAACTTTTGGGTTATATTCCATTTAAAGAAATAAAAGTGACACCTGCAGATGATCAGGAAATTTATGTCAGCGGAAGCACCATAGGAATTTATATGCAAACAGAAGGTGTTCTGGTGATTGACACCGGTGAAATTCAGAATCGGAATGGTGAGACAGAGGAGCCTGCGAGAAATATTATCAGACAGGGAGATTACATTATCTCATTTAAC
>OJSH01002020.1_pt1 | contig 15696 bp, 17 predicted proteins | sample 1599441 | NCBI WGS metagenome assembly OJSH01 (sample SAMN04168658, study PRJEB22393) | human gut metagenome | biome: human gut microbiome; feature: stool | host: Homo sapiens | collected 2014-03-24 | reverse complement strand
AGTAGACAGTGCCTATATCAACCCTCTTAACCGTCCTCCTATCAGGGAACATCTGGAATTTGGGATTAAGGCCATTGATGGTTTAAATACCATTGGAAAAGGTCAGAGAATGGGGATTTTTGCAGGCTCCGGTGTTGGAAAAAGTACATTGATGGGAATGATCGCCCGGAATGTAAAAACAGATATCAATGTGATCGCCCTGGTAGGAGAGCGAGGCAGGGAGGTTCTGGAATTTGTTAAAAAGGATCTGGGCGAAGAGGGCATGAAACGTTCTGTCCTTATTGTAGCCACATCAGACCAGCCGGCAATGCTGCGTATGAAATGTCCCTTGGTTGCAACAACGATCGCTGAATATTTCAGGGATCAGGGAGCAGATGTGCTGCTGATGATGGATTCTCTTACCAGATATGCCATGGCACAGAGGGAGATCGGTCTTGCTATTGGAGAACCGCCTATAGCCAGAGGTTATACACCTTCTATTTATGCAGAATTTCCAAGGCTTCTGGAAAGAAGCGGGAATTTTGCAAAAGGTTCCATTACCGGGATTTATACGGTACTGGTGGAGGGAGACGATACCAATGAGCCGGTGGCTGATACAGTCAGAGGTATTTTGGATGGTCATATTGTTTTAAGCAGGCAGCTGGCTAATGCAAACCATTTTCCGGCTATTGATATCAGTGCAAGTATTTCACGTCTTATGAATGATATAGCCGGGGAAGAACACAGGAAAGCAGCTTCAAGGTTCAGGAACATGTTAAGTCTTTATCAGAAAAATGCAGACCTGATCTCCATTGGCGCTTACAAAAAAGGTGCAAACAGTGCTCTGGATGAAGCAGTTGACCGCATAGGTGATATGAATAAATTTCTGGAACAGGAAACAAATGAAAATATCCCTTATGAGGAAAGCATAAGGAGAATGGAAAAAATCGTGGGTTAGCAGTTATAGGAGATGATACTTAAGATGAAGAGATTTAAATACAGTCTTGAAAATGTACTTCATTATAAGGAACAGATTCTGGACAGCATTAAGGCAGAACATGGTACACTTCTGGCACAGATCCGGAAAAAAGAAGCAGAGATACAGGAACTGGAGAACAAGCTGGTATCTGCCCAGAATAAGATGGATGATTTGAAAAAACAGGATGTACAGATAAAAGATATTTGTCTTTATGGTATGTATATCAGTGAAATGGAAGATCAGATCCGGAAAAAACAGGAACAGTTAAAGCTTTTACAGCAGCAAGAAGAAAAGAAAAAAGTGCAGGTGATCGCTGCAAAGATAGATACGTCCCGTTATGAAAAGTTAAAGGACAGGCGGCAGAGTGAGTATGAAAAAGCTGCTAAAAAGGCACAGGAGCTGTTTATAGAAGAATTTGCTTCAAGAACAGCCAGATATTCTCAAAACAGGGAGGTAATCTAGGTTGAGCAGGATTGAAAATACCGGTCAGATAAAAACAGGATATTCTGTGAAGTCAGGTACGAACTCAGAAGAAAAAGTGGAGAATGGGTCAGATTTTGCATCGATGCTGACAAAATACCAGAAAAAAGCAGCCCAGAATGACGAAACAAAAAAAGCAGAAACAGGGGAAACAAAAAATAAAGAAACACAGCCAGAAGAAACCAAAAACAGGGGAAATGAAAAACAGGTTAATGGCAGGCAGTCCGAAGAAAACGAAAAAACAGATGAAATAAAAGCAGAAATAAAAGTAACGGACATACAGGACGGAAAGAACAGCCAGGATGGAGAAAAAGAGCAGGAGCAGGAACTGGCAGCTGCCTATGCTTCTGAAACCTGCTACAGGACCTTTGTACAGATAACAGCAGAAAATAGTAAAACGCCTGCTGCTTACAACAATGAAATAAATGGAATACAAGATCTGGCTGTACAGACAACGTCGGAAACAGGAATGGAGGACCAGACGGCAGCTGTCAGTACCATACAGCAGACAGAATCCCCCCACTCAGAAATAGCTGTCCATGCAGATAGCTTAAAACTCCAGAACAGGCTGGAACAGACCGGAGAGACAGAAGATACAGGACGGACAGAAGAAACCGGGCAGTCAAAGCAAACTGCCAAAATGAACCGGGAAGAAGAAATACCAGACCAGAAGGAACATATTTCCGGAAAGGAAATGACAGCCCTGGCATCGCCCGGTTATACAGGAACTGTTGAAAGTTCAGCTGGCACAGCAGCAAAATTAGCTGCTGTTGATACAGGACCGGCAGACCGGCTGCCAACAGCCCAGGATACATTGACAGAGGATCTGGGAAACTACCTGGATACAAAGATCAGTGAAAAAAAAGGAAAGCTGGAGCTTTCCCTGGAGCCGGAAAGGCTTGGAAAGCTGACTATCCGGCTGGAGTATGAAAAAGGAAAAACAGAGGTCACTATTTTTTCAACCAGTGCAAAAACACTGGAGATATTAAGCAAAGAAGCAGGTCATCTGGCACAGATCCTGGAAGAAAAAACAGGAACCCCTACCGTTATTTACACACCGGAACAGACTGAAAACAGGCAAAACATGGATCAGGATACCGGTCATGGCAGAAACGGCAGGCAGGATCAAAAAGAGCAGCGCCAGAAGCAGGATGACAGCTTTGCCCAACAGCTAAGGCTGGGACTGGCCTAGAAGGAGGATTAAAGTGATATGGCAGATCAAATAACAGTCAGCAGCACTGCAAACCCGTATCAGGCAGGTGTTTACAGTGCCGGATCCAACAGCAAGAACACGATGGATGTAAACAGCTTTATCAAGCTGTTAGCAGCACAGCTTTCCAATCAGGATATGACAAGCCCTATGGATAACAGTGAAATGATGTCCCAGATGACCAATATGGCAATGGTCCAGTCACTTACTGCCATGACAGAGTCATTAAATACATCAGCTGCTGTTACAACTCAGACATATGCAGGCAGCCTGATCGGTCAGGAGGTAACTGTGGCGGTTACGGATCCTGATACCGGGGCAGCAAATGGCGTGAAATATGGGAAGGTAATTTCTGTTGATTTTACCCAGGGAGATCCGGTGGTACGTCTGGAAGGTGATGATACCAGCTATAAGATGTCCAGTGTCCTGGGAGTAGGAAAGCTTCCAGAGAAAGCAGGTGAAAAAGATCCTGACAGAGGATCTGAAAAAACAGATAAGATCACAGAACAGTTAGCAAATGCAGATCTGAAAGACACAGGATCTGAAGATACAGAAATAGAAGAAATGTAAAAAGGAGCAAAAGAATATGTTAAGAGCAATGGATTCAGCAGTATCAGGTCTTAGGGCGCATCAGAACAAACTGGACGTCATCGGCAACAATATTGCAAACGTAAATACATTTGGTTTTAAGTCCCAGAGCTACAGCTTTAAAGAGGCGATGTACCAGACTTCCACCACCTCCACAAAGGGAAGCGAGAATGCCGGTGGTGTAAATGCAGCCCAGTATGGATATGGTTCCATGATGGGTTCCATCAGTACGGATATGAGTGCCTCTACACCAACCTATGTAGGTGGTCTTAATGCAAGTGTAGACGGAGAAGGCTTCTTTATTACATTCCCAAAGAGCACAGAAACGGTTACAGTAGCGGATATGAAGAAAACGGACTTTGATTATACCAGAGTTGGTCAGTTCAATATTGACGGAAATGGATATCTTACAGATGCCAACGGAAATTTTGTTTATGGTTTCCGTCCGGATGCGGTAGAGAATCCAACGAAATTTGATGGAGAACTTGTAGCTATCAAGGTTCCTAGTGAGGTAACAGGCAATAACTTTGGTGGTGATCCGCTGCAGCTGACAAATGTAAAAATCAACAGTCTGGGAGAGATTTCAGGTACAGTAAAGTCAACGGATCCGGATAAGGATGGAAAAACCGTCAGCATCGGTAAGGTTGCCATTGCCACCTTCCAGAATCCGGAGGGCTTAAGCAAAAAGGGTTCTTTTTACTATGGGGCAGCAGAAAGCGATAACAGTGGTAATGCTTCCGCTACGATCCCCGGAGGAAGCACCTCTTCTTTAATGACCGGATATCTGGAGGCTTCCAATGTGGATCTTGCAAAGGAATTTTCTGATATGATCACAACACAGAGAGGCTTTCAGGCCAATTCAAAGATCATCACAGTCAGTGATGAGATCCTGTCTGATCTGATCAACATGAAGCGGTAAGGAATATGATCTGTGTAGAACGACTTAACGGAGAGATTTTATATCTGAACTGGCTTCAGGTTGAATTGATCGAACAGATTCCGGAAACAAAGATCCGTATGATGAATGGAGATTACTATCTGGTAAAAGACAGTGTAGAAAGCATCAAAGATCAGGTGACCGGGTTCTTTCAAAGGTGTGTCAGCATAAAAAAAGAGATGCAGATTTAGGAGGAAAAGCAGGTGGATCCTACAACATTACTAGGTATAATCCTGGGTTTTGCTTTAATTGTAAACGGAATCGGTTTTGCCAAGATTGGTAACTTTATTGATATCCCCAGTATGGTCATTGTAATTGGTGGGGCTCTGTCAGCAACTTTGTCCAGCTATCCATTAGGGATATTAAAGGATATCCCAAAGCATTTTGCAGTACTTATAAGGGGAAACCGCTATAATATCCCCAAATTGATCGAACAGCTTGTAGATCTGGGAACCATAGCAAGGCAGAGCGGCCTTCTGGCGTTGGAGGATAAAGCGGCGGAGATCAAGGATACTTTCTTTAAGCAGAGTGTCCTGATGATCGTAGATGCAAACGATCCGGACAAAGTAAGGCTGGTTCTGGAAAGAGAACTGGATAATATGATGGTCCGTCACGACCAGGCGGCAGGTCTTTATGAAAAAGCTGCATCTTATGCACCGTCCTTTGGTATGATAGGTACCCTGATCGGTTTGATCAACATGCTGAAGGGAATGAATATGGTTGCAGGCGGTTCATCTACTATCGGAAGCGACATGTCAGTAGCATTGATCACAACCTTTTACGGCTGTATTCTTGCAAATGTTATTTTTAATCCGATCGCAAAGAAACTGAGGATCCGTCAGGATGAGGAAGAACTGTATTGTTCTACTATCATTGAAGGGATCATTGCCATACAGGCAGGAGAAAATCCAAAATACCTGAGGGAACATCTTCTTGCATCGATTAAACAGTCACAGCAGCGGAAGATCCTTGCAAAAGCAGAAGCTGGAGATTTTCAGGGGAAGGAACAGGAAGATAAATGAGTAAGAAAAATCGCCCCACAGACAGCGGCGGCAACTGGATGGATACTTATGGAGACATGGTAACATTGCTGCTTACATTTTTTATCATGCTGTATTCCATGTCTAACCTGGACGCACAGAAATGGACTATTTTTGTGAAAAGCATCCCAAGCATACAGAACCAGGGATCAGAGAATATTACCATTAATTCCCAGATGTCAGATACCCCAGAGGTGGATAGCAAAGGCCAGGAGATCGGCCAGGAGATTGCCCAGGAAGCTCTTCAGGCAGAAGATGTAAATGAGCTGTATCTTACGATCGCTGAAAGCCTGAATCAGGCGGGTGTAAAGGAGGCTACGGTCATCAGGGGAGATGATTATACTTATGTTTCTTTTGCAAATAATGTGTTTTTCGGTGCAAACAGCTCTGTGCTTACATGGGAAGGGCAGGAAGTCCTTTATTCCTTTGCAAAAGCCATAGCTCCTGCAGCAGGCGGAATCGAACAGGTCAACATTATGTCCCACACTGCGAAAGTAACAGATAATTCACAGATCAATCCACAGACTATACGAAAAGACCGTATCCTTTCCGCAATGAGATCTGCTGAAGTATGTATTTATTTACAGCAGCAGAATGTAATAAAACCTAAAAAGCTGGTAGATATAAGCTATGGTGAGTATCGCCCTATAGCAGATAATTCCACAGAAGAAGGAAGGATAAAAAACCGCAGGATTGAATTTTTGCTTTTAGATAATGGGGCAAAAGAAAGAGACCTGAATGAGTATTATAAAGAGTTTAAGAGCGGTGAATATGCGAATACTACAGTAGTAACAGTAGGAGAGTCACAAAGCTCTTCCCAGGGTGGTGAAACCGTACCGGCAGATACAGAGGCACCGGTAGATACCGGTGCAGCAGATGCAGGTGCAGAAGATGCAGGTGCAGAAGATGCAGGGTCTGTGGAGGAAATGCAAAATACCAGTGAATAAGAGAGGTCAGGAAGAATGGCAGATGTTTTATCACAAAGCCAGATAGATGCACTTTTAAAATCCATGAGTGCGGATGCACCAGCACAGGAAAAGAAAACAGAATCTGTACAGCCTCTGTCACCAGAAGAAAAGAACTATATTAAATACGACTTTTTCAGCCCGAGGAAATTCACAAAAGAAAAAATGAAGATCCTCAGGAGTGTATTTGAGAATTATGCACGTATTCTTACTTCCCAGATCAACGGTATTTTCCGCGTGATGACGGACATAACGGTGCTGGATGTACAGGAAAGAAGGTATTACGAATATGTAAATGCCCTTCACGAAAACGACTGCATGACAATGATAGATGCATCAATAGCAGGAGAAGAAAAAATGAGTGTTCCACTGATGCTGTTTGTAACTCCGGGTATGGTGATTACACTGATCAACCATATGCTGGGGGGCGAAGATGTTGTAGCAGTAGAGGATGATTACCGGTATTCCGACGTGGAACGTGCTTTGTACAAGCGGATCGTAGAATATATGACAGGTACCTTAAAGGATGGATTTTCAAATTATGTAAGCATTGATTTTTCCGTAGAACATGTAGAAGAAAATCCAACCATGGTCCAGGATGTAGGTCTGGATGAAACAGTAGCCATTATCATTTTAAATGTGGACATATCTGGACAGGCACAGGAAAAAGTAAAGATCTGCCTTCCGGGCAATCTTCTTACGGTGATCTTTCACAGTATTGACAACCGCAAGCACCTGGCAAGAGGATTTTCTTATCAGGATAATAAAGAGAAGATCATGGATAATATCCGTTACTCCAAACTGCCTATTACAGGACAGCTTGGCACGGTACAGCTGGATCTGAAAGGACTTTATCAGATCCAGGTAGGAGATGTGATCGATCTTGGAAAGCCAAAAGACAGTCCGGTCAGACTTTTTGTAGGACGTCAGCCTTGGTTTACAGGACAAATGGGATGTTATAAGAAAAATGTGGCTGTGAAGATTGAAAAATGCATTGCGTCACAAATAGAAGAAAAGAAAACGGATATAATGCCGCAGAAGGAAGAAGATCCTGATAACAGTGACGGATCTGTAAAAGAACAAGGATAAATACGCTCCGGAATACGGGAGTATAAATAAGAATGAAGGAAGAAGAGGAAGAAAAAATGGCTAAGATAATGCTGGTAGACGATGCTGCTTTTATGAGGATGATGATCAAGAAAGCTCTCAGTTCAAGTGGATATAACGATTTTATCGAGGCACAGGATGGGGCAGAAGCAGTAAAAAAATACAGTGAGGAAAAACCGGACATGGTAATTATGGATATCACCATGCCAAATATGGACGGGCTTCAGGCTTTGAAAAAAATTCGTGAAGGTGATCCAAATGCCAAAGTTGTTATGTGTACAGCAATGGGACAGGAAAGCATGGTTGTAGATGCGATCAAATCAGGTGCCCGTGATTTTGTGGTGAAGCCTTTTGATGCACAGAGAATTGTAAAAACTGTAAATGACATTTTAGGAAAATGATCCATAAGGAGGGAACTGTTATGGCATTTTTAGGTTCATTCGATATAAGCGCTTCTGGAATGAGCGCACAGCGTGTCAGGATGGATATTGCGGCAGAAAACATAGCAAATATGGACACAACGCGGACAGAGTCAGGTGGTCCATACCGAAGGAAAAATGTACTTCTTGAAAGCTATTCAGATACGTCTTTTGCCCAGGCAATGGAAAATGCAGCACGGGGAAAAGGAATAACCAGCCGTCATGCAGGAGTAAGAGTTTCTGGCATTGTGGAAGATGACAGAGAAGCTAAGAAAGTTTACAATCCGGATCATCCGGATGCGGATGCAGACGGCTATGTGACTATGCCAAATGTGGATGTGCTGAAGGAAACGGTAGACAGCATGTCAGCGACCCGGTCTTATGAAGCAAATGTAACAGCGTTAAACGCAATTAAGCTGATGGCTCAGAAAGCACTGGAAATTGGTAAGTAAAAAACAGGAGGAAAATAAAAAATGGGTGCACTCAGCTTTAATGAGATGGAGATAGATGCTCTTGGGGAGATGATGAATATCAGCCTCGGAGCATCAGCGACAGCAATGTCTACCCTTTTAGGATCTACCGTTCACATTACGACTCCAAAGGTAAAGATCCTTACAAGGGATCAGTTTGAGTTTAAAAAGCTGGAACCGGCAGTAGGAGTAGAAATCGCTTATGTAGAGGGCCTGGAAGGAAGCAATATTATGATGTTCAGCAGAAATGACGTGCGCATCATAGTAGGGACCCTTCTGGGAGAAGAACTTTCAGATGATGAATTTGAACTGGATGAGATCAATAGAAGTGCGATCTGTGAGGTAATGAACCAGATGATGGGTGCTTCAGCAACGGCACTTTCAGAATTTTTGAAATTTACAGTTAATATATCCACACCAGTTTCTTTTGAGATCACAGACGCAGAAAGCTTTAAAAACAAGTATTTTCCGGAAACAATTCCTATGGTGGTCATTTCCTTTACCCTTGAGATCGAAGGAAAGCTGAAAAGTGAGTTTTTAAATATTATGCCGGAAAAGCTTGCCAAAAGGCTTTTGGAACCATTTGAGATATCCCTGGAAGAAGCAGCAGAGGTTCAGACAGAAAATAAGGAGTCAGGATCAAAGGCAGCAGAAGAAACTGCAGAGAAGGTAATAGAAGAGGCAGCAGAGAAAGAAAAAACGCAGCCTGATCCAGCACCAACACCGCAGCCAGAACCGGCCCCACAGCCAGAACCGGCCCCACAGCCAGCACCGGCCCCGCAGCCAGCACCGGTCCCACAGCCAGCATCTACACCGCAGCCAGTACCTACACCGCAGCCAGCACCTACATCGCAGCCGGTATATTCCCAGATTCCAGCTGGTATTTCTGCAGATATGAATCCGGCTATTTTACAGCTTTTGAATCAGATGCAGCAGTCACAGGTGCAGATGATGCAGCTGATGCAGGATATGGAAAAACGGGAACAGGAAGGGAAAAAGGAATCCAGGGAACCTGCCCTGATCCGGCCGGCCAATGCGCCTGGTCTTGAATCTTCTGGAAGTGAAAATGGAGAAGAAAGCGCCAACCAGGAAATGCTCATGAAGGTGCCGTTGGAGATATCAGTGGAAATAGGACGCACTAAGAAATTGGTAAAGGATATTCTGGAGTTTACCCAGGGATCTCTTGTAGTCCTGGACAAAATGGCAGGAGAACAGGCAGACCTGTATGTAAATGGACAGTGTGTTGCCAGGGGAGATATTGTAGTAGTAGAGGATAATTTTGGTATCCGTATTACCGATATTGTAACCAGGGATATCAATCCGGAGAGCCCTTAATATGATAACAGATATTGTTTCTACAACAGGTATGCTGCTTGCTTTTGTAGTCATTTTGTTTTTGGCATGGCAGGCAAGCCGGTACCTGGGGAAAAACGCCCTTTATGGAAATAAAGGGGGAAAGATGCGGATACTGGAACAACTAAAAGTAGGAAATGATCAGTACATTATTCTTCTTAAACTGGATGAAAACCAATATCTGCTTGGGACTAGTCAGACGGGGATCCAGGTTCTGGAACGGTTTAAGGAGGAGAAAACGAATGAATGAGCTGATTACAGGCTTAAATGGAGGAAATGTTCCTGCGCTGGATATTATCATGCTGCTTACCTTTGCAGCATTGCTTCCTTCCATTGTGGTTATGATGAGTTCCTTTATGCGTATTATAATCATACTTTCTTTTACGAGAAATGCAATGGGAGTCCAGCAGACACCGCCTAATATGGTATTAACAGGCATGGCACTTTTTTTGTCGCTGTATATTATGAGTCCGGTTATAGGCCAGATCAATACGGTTGCCTACGAGCCCTATAAAAATGGGGAGATCACACAGCAGGAGGCAGTAAGCCGCATGGCAGATCCACTGAAGCAATTCATGCTTCGCAATACAGAGAAGGATACGCTGGATCATTTTGTACAGATGTCAAAACAGGAAGTTAAGAAAGATGTGAAAGAATATCCTCTTACTGTTGTTGTACCGGCTTTTATGACCAGCGAATTAAAAAAAGGGTTTCTTGCAGGATTTCTGATTTATCTTCCATTTCTGCTTATAGATATAGTGGTGTCTACCACCCTTATGTCCATGGGTATGGTAATGCTTCCGCCAACTATGGTCTCTCTTCCCTTTAAGTTACTTTTATTTATTACAGTAAATGGCTGGGAACTTTTATTTTCCAGTCTGGTACAAAGCTTCCGGTAGGAAAGAGGTGGGAATATGACAGAAGTGCAGATCCTGGATATCATGTATGAAGCATTCCAGCTGGCAATGAAGCTGTCGCTGCCATTTCTGTTGATCAGTATGATCGTAGGTGTGGTCATTGCTGTTTTTCAGGCAGCCACACAGATCAATGAACAGACAATGACATTTGTCCCCAAGCTGCTGGCTATTATGGTGCTTTTAGGTTTTTTAGGAAGTTCTATGCTGGTCATGCTTCAGGAATTTTTTCAATACATAGTGGAATTGATCGCAAAGGGGTAAAGAAGATCTATGTTTATCACATTTTCAATGGCAGTGATGCGTATGAGCGGAGCCATCGGATTCAATCCCCTTTTTGGAAAAAGTAATTTTCCTGTAAAAATAAGGGCATATTTTATTTTTGCCCTGTCACTGCTCCTGTATCTGTCTGCAGACCAGACCCAGATGGCATATCCGGAGTCAATGGCAGAATACATCCTGATGCTTGCAGGAGAGCTTTTTCTTGGGGCAGTGTTAGCCTTTGCAATGGAACTGGCATTCCTTACGATCCGGTTTGCTTCTTCCATTATGGATTATTCAATGGGACTTAGCATGGCTCAGGTTTATGATCCCCAGTATGGAACCCAGTCAACGGTCAGTTCCGGTATTTATTATGCATTTATGGTACTGATCTTTTTTGCCAGCAACAGTCATTTGCGGCTGTTAGAATTGTTTTACCAGTCGGTACAGCTGATCCCTTTTGGAAAAGTGACATTTAATCCCATGCTGGTCCATGTGATCACAGCTGGATTCTGCCAGGGGATCCTTACTGGTATGCAGTTTGCATTTCCAATGATAGCAATTGAGCTTGTATCAGAACTGGCAATGGGGATTCTGATGCGTATCATTCCCCAGATCAATGTTTTTACGGTAAATTTCCAGGTAAAGATCATAATGGGGCTTTTGATGATGCTGCTACTGTTTTCGCCAATGGCAGATTATATAAATACCATCTTTACATATATGTATCAGATGATGTGGAAGCTTTTAAGCAATATGAAACCAGTCTAAAGGAGTGTCATAGAAGATGGGACAGAGTGGCCAGGAGAAAACCGAACAGCCTACCGCCAAAAAGCGGCGGGATGCCAGAAAAGAAGGAAATATCTTCCAAAGCAGGGATGTAGCTACCGTAGTGATCCTGGCTGGCATATTTTTCGGGATCCGCATATGGCTTCCTTTTATATATGGACAGATGAAAAATTATATGACCTGGGTCATAGATGGAGCAGCCCGGTCCTCAGAAGATATGCTTTCAGCCAGCCTTGTTTTTGTTACACTGTCTGTGTTTTTAAAATGTGCGCTTCCTCTGTTGCTTTTAGCCCTTTTACTTGGAATTGTGGCGCATGGAGTACAAACACGTTTTAATGTATCCTTTAAATCCATCCAGCCAAAATGGAACAGGCTTAATCCTCTTTCAGGTATAAAACGTCTGTTTTCCATGAAAAATGCAGTAGAGTTGGTGAAAAACTCCATCAAGATAACACTGCTGCTGGTATTGCTTTACAACATACTGAAGCAGGATCTGCAGCCCATGGCATCAATGATCGATATGAGTCCTGCAGCATCTGCGGCTTATATGATGAAAATGATCTTTGATCTGCTGATACGTGTATGTATTGCCTTTACAGTCATTGCCTTTGGTGATTATCTGTATCAGCGATGGGAATACGAAAAAGAGCTTCGTATGACAAAGCAGGAAGTAAAAGATGAGTATAAACAGACAGAAGGTAATCCTGAGATTAAAAACAGGATCAAAAGCCTGCAGCGTCAGATGGCATCCAGCAGGATGATGCAGAAGGTTCCCCAGGCAGATGTGATCATACGAAATCCTACCCATGTGGCCATTGCTTTAAAATATGATCCTGATCATGACAATGCTCCGGTAGTACTTGCCAAGGGATTAGATGAACTGGCGTTAAGAATCGTAAAGGTGGGGGAAGAAAACAATGTTTATACCATTGAAAATAAACCACTTGCACGGGCTATGTACAATTCCTGTGAACTGGACAGGCCGATCCCCTCAGAATTTTATACGGCAGTGGCAGAAATCCTGGTATATCTGTATAAACAGGATAACGGGAAAAATAAAGATAAAAAATAATAGTTGGAGATTAATGGACGAATGAAACGGTTATTGAGTTACTCAGTGGTTATGTTTGTGATCACGATCATATTGCTTTTGATCATTCCCCTTCCGGCGGGACTGGTGGATGTGGCGATCATATTGAATATGTCCCTTTCCATGATGATCCTGGTAATAACCATGACCATTCGGGAGCCACTGGAATTCTCCATATTTCCCTCGCTTTTGCTTATTACCACGCTGTTCCGTTTAGGTATCAATGTTTCAACCACGAGAAATATCCTTTCTCAGGGAGGTTCATCAGGCCGTGTCATTGCTGCCTTTGGTGATTTCGTTTTAAGAGGAAACGTAGTAGTAGGTCTGATCATCTTCCTGATCATCGTGTTGATGCAGTTTATTGTTATCACAAAAGGTGCAGAACGAGTGGCAGAGGTGGCAGCCAGATTTAATCTGGATGCCATGCCGGGAAAACAGATGGCTATTGATGCAGACCTTAGTTCTGGCCTGATCAATGAAACACAGGCAAGGGAACGGCGTGCCAAGGTTCAGAGAGAAGCAGATTTTTATGGCGCAATGGATGGTGCGACTAAGATCGTAAAGGGTGATGCAGTTATGTCACTTATCACAACTGCCATCAATCTGATCGGCGGCAGCATCATCGGTATTGTACAGTCCGGCAGCAGCATCTCAGCCGTGCTGAGTACCTATTCCATTGCGACAGTAGGTGATGGTCTGGTATCCCAGATACCGGCTCTTCTTATTTCTACTGCAACAGGAATGATCGTTACAAGAGCTGTTTCAGAAGGCAGCTTAAATGAAGATGTATCAAAGCAGTTTCTGGCCCAGCCTCATGCTATGATCGTTAGTGGTGCAGCAGTGGCGGTTATGGCTGTGATACCTGGAATGCCGGCAGTAAGGACTCTGGTTGTGGCTGCATGTCTTATGGGAAGCGGATTTTATCTTTCCGGAAAGATAAAAAAAGAGCCACAGGCATTGTCACAAATGGCAATGGCTCCTTCTACCCAGCTTCAGGATTCCCCACAGGCTCAGGCGGCTGCTGCAAAAGAGGAAGTAAGTGAGGAAGAATATTTTAAAGATGTAAATAATGTATACAGCCTTCTTACACTGGAGCCAGTGGAAATCGAGTTTGGTTATAGTCTAATCCCTCTGGCAGATGAGTCAGTAGGCGGAAGGCTGATCAGCAGGATCGTTATATTCCGCCGCCAATATGCCCAGGATATGGGATTTGTGATCCCATCCATCCGGCTCCGGGACAGTTCTTCCCTGGGACCAAGTCAGTATAGTATCCGTATAAAAGGAGAAGAAATTGCAGGAGGAGAGATCCTGATTGATTATTTCCTTGCTCTGGAACCAGAGGAGGTGGAAGAAGAAATTGAAGGTATTGAGGCCATTGAACCGGCATACGGTATACCCAGCAGGTGGATCAAGCCTGAAAACAGAGATCGGGCTGAATTATATGGTTATACGGTCATTGATCCTCTGTCTGTATTGCTCATGCATCTTTCAGAAGTCATCCGGCAGCATTCATACGAACTGCTTACAAGACAGGAAGTGGTAAGGCTTACGGAAAATCTGAAAAAAACAGCTCCTGAACTGGTGGAAGAGGCAATACCACAGATGATCAGCTACAGTTATTTCCAGAGAGTTCTTACAAACCTTCTAAAAGAAGGAATCCCGATCCGCGACCTGGAGACCATTGTAGAGAATCTGATGCAGACAGCCTCAGAAACAGGTCTTCCTCCAAGAGAGCTGGACCAGACAGTAGAAAAGATCAGGACAGCTCTTAAACGTACCATTACCCGCATGTACTGTACAGATGGATGCATGAAAGTGATCACACTGGATGCCCAGCTGGAACGGGAAATGGTCGCATCCTTGTCAAAAGGGGAAAATGGCTTATATCTGGCATTAAACCCGGAAATGCTCCAGCATGTGATCCGGCAGCTGGCAGAGCAGATAAAAAAGTTCAGTGGTTTATCACAGAATCCGGTGATCCTGACTTCGCAGGTTATGAGGATCCATTTGTACCATCTGGTAGAACCCTTTTATCCTAATATCAGGGTGCTTTCATTTAATGAGATCGCAAATAATGTGCAGATCCAGTCAATTGGAAATATAAGTACAATGAAAAAAGGATCATAAGTGTACGGTCAAATGATATAAACAGCAGATAACAGGAGTGAGTAAAGTTATGGAAGATAAGCAGGAAAAGGCAGAGAAGGAGTTATTTGCGCTTTATAAAAAAACGAAAGATCCGGAAATAAAGAAAGAGATCACAATGCAGTATCTGTACATAGCCAGAACCACGGCAACGAAACTATATGATCTTTATTCTACCACCATGCAGATGGAAGATGCAGTGAATGAAGGTGTGGTGGCGATCATAAAAGGGATCGATATGTATGATCCGGATAAAAACATTAAGTTTTCCACTTACATTACAACGCGGGTAAGAGGAGCAATGCTGGATTATGTAAGAAAACAGGAGTGGATGCCCCGGGGATTTTACAAGCAGTTGGGGATTATAGAATCTGCATGCGAGGACATGAAGCGTGAATTAGGAAGAACACCAACAGTTGATGAACTGGCAAAGCATCTTGGAATAGAAAAAAACGCTGCCAGAGGATCATTTCCATGAAAAACAGGGGAAATATCCAGTCTCTTGATTTTTTACTGGAAAACCAGAATACATCCAATGGACTCCAGATCACAAACAACGATACCCAGGTACAGCCTGAGGAGGCATGCTTGTGGGAAGAGGATATGCGGGTGCTGGCAGAAGGCATAGCCCAGCTAAATGAAAAAGAGCAAAAAACACTGGCACTGCATTATATGGAAGGGTTGAAAATGGAACAGGTGGGCCGGGTCATAGGTGTCAGCCAGCCCAGAGCATCCCAGATCCACACGATCGCCTTGCGTAAGCTGCGCCATTTTATAGAAACAAAAAATGGAAAGGGGATAAAGTCAGATGTATCAGGGATTTTATAATCTGGCGTCAGGCATGCTGACCCAGAGCAGGAACTTAAATACCATCAGCAATAATATGGTGAATATCCAGACTCCTGGATATAAAAACGAAACAATGGTAAGCAGTACTTTCAAAGAAGAAATGCTTTATCGTACAGGACAG
>OJSH01001970.1_pt1 | contig 16180 bp, 14 predicted proteins | sample 1599441 | NCBI WGS metagenome assembly OJSH01 (sample SAMN04168658, study PRJEB22393) | human gut metagenome | biome: human gut microbiome; feature: stool | host: Homo sapiens | collected 2014-03-24 | reverse complement strand
GCCGGCTCTTTGGCCTCAGGACGGCAGAAAAAGTGAAGAACACGCCAAAACTGTAAACAATCCTTCACCGCCGGAAACGGCTGGGAGCAAACAATATGAAATTCATCGATCCCGGATTCAAGGGGAACAACCCCGGCCATTACAGCACGGCAGTGGTTTCAAACGGCATGCTTTACGTTTCCGGGCTGCTCTCTATGGACCCGGATACGCGCGAGGTCTGCACGGGCGACATTCAGGCGCATGCTGCGCAGGCCCTCCAAAATCTCGACCGAGTGCTTAAAGCCGCGGGTGTCGAGCGCAGTCAAGTGGTTTTCTGCCGCGTCTATACCCCGTCCAACGAATACTGGGGACCCATCAACGCTGTATACGCCCAGTTTTTTGGCGAACACAAACCCGGCCGGGTTGTCGTTTCGACTACTCCGCTTCACTTCGGCTGCCTCGTTGAAATCGAATGCATCGCCGAACTCGAAGCCCATGACTGATTCCAACTGATTCAAAGGGGAAGAAGAACTATGTTCAGCTATGTCTGCACCGCCTGCGGCAAAAAAACACCTGCCGATACGCTTGCGCCCGTCTGCGGCTGCGGCGGGCTCTTCGAACTTGATTTCAAGAGTCCGAAGTGGGATGACGCCAAGATTGATCAGAAGTGCTGGAGTATTTTCCGCTACCGCGACTTTATGGCCGTTGACGGTGATGCTTGGCAGAGCGTCTCACTGGGTGAAGGCATGACGCCCTTGGTGGAACTCGAACCGGGTCTCTACGTCAAGGTCGATTACGCCATGCCGACGCTCTCCTTTAAGGATCGCGGCGCGGCTACGCTGGTTGCACATATGAAGGCGATCGGGGTGAAGTCTTGTGTGCAAGACTCGAGCGGCAATGCCGGCAACGCCGTAGCAGCCTACTGCGCCAGAGCAGGCATTCAGTGCGAAATCTATGTTCCGGAAGGAACGAGCCCCAAGAAGATCACCATGATTGAGGCGCACGGCGCCAAAGTGCATGTCATTCCCGGGTCGCGCGACCACTGTGCCGATGTTTGCCGCGCTCGAGTGCGTGAAGAGGGCATCTACTACGCCAACCATGTGGTGAATCCCTTCTTTTATGAAGGCATGAAAGCCTATATCTATGAGGTGTATGAAGAGCTCGGCCGTATCCCGGAACATGTTGTTCTGCCCGTCGGCAACGGCACGCTCTTTATCGGTGCGGTGAAAGCGCTCGAACATCTTCTGGAATCCGGTGCGATTGACCATTTCCCGAAGATTGTGGCGCTTCAGAGCGAATACTGCGATCCGCTCCTTAAAGCGCGCGAATTGGGGCTGGACGCACCGGTCTCCATAGACGTGAAGCCGACGATTGCCGAAGGCATCGCGATCGGCAAGCCGCTTCGCGGCAGCGAGCTGCTTGAAATGATGAAAAAGCACGACATTACCGTTGTAGCAGCTCCCGAGGACAAGATTCTTGCTGCCCGCGCCAAGATTGCACGGGCCGGGCTCTATATCGAGCACACGACCGCCGCCAACTTTGCCGCTTGGGATCATTACTGCGAACTTTACGGACCGAGCACTGACGTGCTGATTACGCTCTGCGGCGCAGGGATTAAATCAGACCACTAATGGAGCCGGGCCCGAAAGCCAAGATCTGCAGATCGACCCCGCAGCTGATCTGCAGATAACCAAAAAAAGCAAACCGCCACCACCACTGGAGACCTACCGCTATGCTCGGAATCCTCATTACCCTTCTTGTGATCGCAGGGGTTGCGTACTGCGTCCTCAAGAATTATTACCCGCCGATTATCCTGCTGCTTGCTGGTTTCGTGATGCTTATCTGCGCAGCCCTGAACGGAACCATGCCGGTGGCCGACGCAAAGTCGACGCACTTCTTTGGATTTGATCTGGCTGAAGCCTTCACAAACCTGATGAAGGGACGCCTGCCGGGCCTTGGCCTCAACATCATGCTGATTGCAGGCTTCTCGGTTTATATGGACCGCATTGGCGCTTCCAAAGCGCTCGTTAAGCTTTGTGTGAAGCCGCTGAGCGCCATCCGCTCGCCTTATGTGCTCCTTGCCGTCACCTATGTGGTCGGTCAGTTCATGGCGCTCTTTATCAATTCCGCAGTGGGTCTGGGCCTGCTGCTGATGGCTTCCATTTATCCGCTCCTCATCGCGCTCGGCGTTTCGCGAGCCTCTGCTGCGGCAGTGATCGGCTCAACATGCTGTCTGGATCTCGGACCTTCATCCTCGAATGCAATGCGTGCTGCCGACCTGCTCGGAACGGACGTGGTCACCTATTTCGTACAGAGCCAGATTCCGGTAGCGCTTTGCGTGATTGCCACGGTTGCTGTCGGTCACTTCTTCATCCAGCGCTGGTTTGACCGCAAGGCTCAGCATGCCGGAGAAGCCGAGTCTGCCGAAGCGCCGGCCGAATCGACTGATGAACGTCTCAAAAAGGCTTTTGAGGGTGCTGGTCCTGTGCACTATGCACTTTTGCCGGTGCTGCCGCTCGTTTTGCTGATCGTCTTTTCGCCGATGGTTTATGACGGCATCAAACTCTCGCTGCAGACGGGTCTCATCGTCTCGATCATCATCGCTTTTGTGGTTGACTTCATTACCCACCGCTCTTTCCGCGAATCCACGAAAAACACCCAAGCCGTCTTTGAAGGCATGGGCAAAGTTTTCACTTCGACCGTCGGTCTCATTTGCTGCGCGGAACTCTTTGCGCTCGGCATGAATAAACTCGGCGGCATCAGCACGCTGATTTCCATGGCAGCCTCCATGGAGTCCGCCGGCGTGTGGGTGATGCTGCTCATCATGCTGACAATCATGGTCGTTGCTACCGTGGTGACTGGCTCGGGCAACGCGGCCTTTTTCGCGTTCTCGCCACTTCTGCCTGAGGCTGCCGCGAGCGTAGGCATCAACGCCGCGATTCTCGCCGTCCCGGTGCAGCTCTCTGCCGGTATCGCCCGTACGATGTGCCCGATTGCCGGCGTCATCATCGCGGTTTCCGGCATTGCCGGTCTTTCTCCCTTTGAACTTGTCCGCCGTACAGCGCCGGTGATGATCCTCGCGCTCATCATGAATGTCGCAGCTTCGGCCATCTTCCTCTAATTTCCTGACCCCGCTTTGGAGAAGAAATAATGACAGCACTCCTTATTAAAAATGCGCGCGTCTTCGCGCCGCAGGATCTCGGCAAAAACGATGTTCTGATGGTCAATGACCGCATCGTTGCCGTCGGACAAAATCTCGCGCCACAGCTGCCGGATCTGGAGATCCTGGATGCCAGCGGCAAGATTCTCACGCCGGGCTTTTTTGATCAGCACATTCACGTCACGGGCGGCGGCGGCGAGGGCGGACCGTCAACACGTACGCCGGAACTCGTGCTTTCGGAATTGATCAGCTGCGGCACAACGTCCGTCGTGGGCGTTTCGGGTACGGACTATACGACGCGCTCCATTCCGAATCTTCTGGCGAAGGTTCGGGCGTTGCAGACCGAAGGCGTATCGGCTTGGATGTATACCTCCAACTACAAGTATCCGGCAACGACGCTCACGGACTCTATTGCCAATGACCTGTTCTTTGTGCCCGAAGTGATCGGCGTGAAAATTGCGCTCGGCGACCACCGCTCATCATTCCCGACGGCGCAGCAGGTTCTTGCTGTGCTCGCTGAGGTTCGTGTCGGCGCAATGATTGCCGGCAAGACCGGTTTCCTGCATATTCACACGGGCAATATTCCGGGTGCCTTCGAAATGTATGACGAGATCCTGGCCAAGGGGTTCCCGATCAAGCATATTCGTCCGACCCATTGCGGCCGTATCCGCCACGTTTTTGATTCTGCTGTTGAGTTCTGCAAGAAGGGCGGCTGGATTGACATCACAACCGGCGCATCCTGCTGCTTCGATCATCCCGCTCAGGCCGTTATCGAAGCGATCGGCATGGGGGTTGATCCGACGCACATAACGCTTTCGACCGACGGCCACGGCTCTGTTCCGCGTTTCAATGAAAAGGGCGAAATGGTCGGACTCGGCGTGGGCGGCGTTGACGGCAACCTCAAAGAAACGATTCGTTTGATCAGCGACTGCAAAATGCCGATCGAACAGGCACTGCTCTTCACAACGAAGAATGTGGGCGACGCGCTCGGCTTCAAGGATCAGGGACGCGTCGAAGTCGGCGCCTGTGCCAATGCCTGTCTTTTCACCGAAGATTTCAACCTCACTCACGTCGTCGCCCGCGGACGCGTGATGATGCGTGACGGCGAGGTTGTCGTTAAAGGGACGTTCGAAATTTAATGAACGGCATTTTGTGAGCGTACGCTCAAGCCTCTCATGAAAATCGGCAGGTTAACTTCACGGTTAATCTGCCGATTTCATTAAGAAAACAGCCCAAGTGTTTTCATTAAGCACTGGCTCAATCAGAGCTTGCCGCCTTCAACCACGAGATCATCGGGATTGGACGTTTTGCCGTAGACCGGGGCGAGCGTGGCTGCATAGTCCTGGTGGAAGAAGTTTTCCTTCCCAAGATTGACGATTTCCTGATTGATCCAGTCGAGAAGACCCTTATTGCCTTTCTGGACGGCCGGAGCGATGGTGTCAAGATCACCCAAGGAAGGAATGCCGACCTTGAAGCCCTTATGTACCAAGGCCCAGGCGAGGACTTCAGTGTTGTCGGTGGAGAAGGCGTCGCCGCGGCCGTCAAGCAGAGCATTGTAGGCGTCGGTGTACTGGTCGTACTTCTGCAGCTTTACCTTCGGATGATTCTTTTCAAAATAGGGTTCTGCGGTCGTGCCTTTGGCGATGATGAGCGTCTTGCCGTCAAGCTGCTTCACGTCGGTAATAACGGCGGACTCAGGCGAAACGACGCCAAGCGCAACCTTCATGTAAGGCAGTGCAAAGTCAACTTTTTCTGCACGGTCTTTCGTTACGGTGAAGTTGGCAAGAATAATGTCCACTTTGTCAGTGACCAGGAATTCAACACGGCTTGCCGGGTCGACGGAGATGTATTTCACTTTAACGCCGAGGTCCTTGGCGAGACGGTCGCCGAAGTAGACGTCATAGCCCGCGTATTTCCCCTGGGAGTCAACGTAGCCGAACGGAGCCTTGTCGGAAAAGACGCCGATGACGACTTCGCCGCTCTGCTTGATCACGTCAAGCGGACGGGCTTCGACGGCAGCAGCGGCGGCTGAGAGCGCCGCTGCGGCAACCGCGACGGCGGCAATCTTCTTCGTGAAGTTTTGGATGATGGACATGGAATTTCCTCCAGAAATACACCGGCACTTTATGAGGTCAAGAGAAGTGCAGGGCGCCGGCGGTCCATGCCTTCCTCGGATGTTTTGATGCAGCTGCTTCGTCTCAGCTGCGTCGTCAGGTTGTTGGATTCATTTGGGCGACGAGGTTTCGTCCGATCGCTTATGACGTGTGTAGGTAAAGGTTTTGAGAAATTCCGCGGCGCGCTTCGTCTTTGGCGTCGTGAAAAACGCTTCCGGCGAATTCTCTTCAACGACATGGCCGTTTTCGAGAAAGACAATGCGGTCGGCGACGGCCCGCGCAAATTCCATTTCGTGCGTGACGATCACCATTGAGAGACCGCTGTCGGCCAGCTCCACAATGACGTCGAGCACCTCACGGACCATTTCCGGGTCAAGAGAGGCGGTCACTTCGTCAAAAAGCATCACGCTCGGGTTCATGGAGAGCGCGCGGACAATGGCCGCGCGTTGTTTTTGTCCGCCTGAAAGCTGCCGCGGATAAAAATCGCGTTTGTCCCAGAGCTTCACGCGCTCCAAAAGGGTTTCAGCCTGAGCGAGCGCGTCTTCACGGGAACGCTTGGCAACATGCAGGGGAGCGAGCAAGATGTTTTCGAGCACCGTAAGGTGAGGGAAAAGGTCATAGCTTTGAAAAACCATGCCGATGCCGCTGCGCAGCGTGCTGCCGAATTCGAGCGGCTTTCCTTTGAGCAAGATGTTGCCGCCTTGGATGGGCTCGAGACCGATCAGGCAGCGCAGAAACGTGGATTTGCCGCAGCCCGACGGCCCGAGAATCACCGCGACTTCTTTGTCGTGAAGCGTGAAGTCGATGCCGTTGAGAATCACAGCGTCGCCGAACTTCTTTACGAGACCGCGCGTTTCCAAAACAATGTCATTGGCCATTTTTATGCTTTCCATTTCTTTTCAAGGGCCTTGGCGGCAAGTGATACCGGCCAGCATGCAAGGAAGTAAAGAAGAAACACTGCGCCGTACACCCAAAGCGCTGCAGTCGGATACTCAAAGCGGTTGGCATCAATGATCTGCTGCCCTGTCTTCAAAACTTCAACAATGCCGATGAGCACGACAAGACTAGTCGTCTTGATCATGCGGGTAATAAGGTTGATCGAAGGCGGAATCAATTGACGAACAGCCTGCGGGAGCACCACCAGGTGCATTGTCTGGAGTTTTGAGAGGCCGAGAACCTGGGCACTTTCATACTGCGTCTTCGGAATGCTGATGAGTGCACCGCGAACTAGATCACCCATTTCTCCAGTACCCCAAAAGGTAAAAACAATAATTGCGCTCCAATACGCAGAGAGATTCCATCCAAAGGCTCGAGTGAATCCGAAATAAACTACGAAGAGCAGAACCAGCTGAGGCATGATTCGCACGATTTCAAGGTAAATCCGAGAGACGATCCTTGCAATGGGATTCTTTAGCGTCATGAAGATACCGAGAAGAATTCCAAGCGGAATGGAAAGGCCTGCAGATAAGAGACTGATATGCAGTGTTGTCCACAGCCCTTTAAGCAGAAGGAGTGAGTTGATGCCTTGAAAGAAGACATTAATTCCCGAATCCTGCATAACGCACCTTCTTTTCAAGCCAATAGCCTAAGAGTGAAATCGGGAGCAGCAGTACCACATAAGCCGAAACGAGAAGAATGAGTGATTCGTCGGTTTTGTAGGAATTGCCGATAAGATCCTTCGTGACGTACATCAGATCCGGAAGCGCAATGGCGCTGACAACTGAAATTTCCTTAATGAGAAAGATGATATTGGCGACCAACGGCGGAACCGATACCGCAAACGCCTGCGGCAGCACGACGAGCATCATCGTCTGGAAGGGCGTAAGGCCGAGTACGCGTGCCGATTCTGTCTGCACCGTTGAGACGGACTCAAGGCCCGCGCGAAGCGCCTCTGCCATATAGCTGCCGCCAAGGAATGCGAGCCCAATGATGGCGCACCATTCACCGGAAATCCGAATGCCGACTTTGGGGAGACCAAAATACAGAAAGAAAAGCTGCACGAGAAGCGGGGTGTTTCTCGAGAATTCCGTATAAATGACCGCTGCCGTATTGAGGATTGGAATCCGCCAATAACGGGCGACAGCTGTGACCATTCCAACGGCAAGTGCAAGGAGTATTCCAATCGCACCTACACGGAGTGTCAGCAGCGCTCCTTCGTAATAGAGGGGAAGAACTTTCCCCATAAAAGCCAAATCAAGCAATTAACTCAGCACGGCGGCTTGGGCGAACTTTTAAGCGTCTCAATTGAGAGGCAACAAAAAAGGACCGCGAGCCAGCCGGTCCTTTTGTAAGTTGATGCGTATGTTCAGTCTGTCTGAAGCCGAATCAAATTCTTTGAACCGGATGGTAAAAGTCACTACAACAGCACATACTGCACAGCTCTTTCATTTCGGTTCTCCTTTGATGGTCAAACATTGGTTTATGCGCTCAATGCACACTGCATACTTTGCCCTTGTGAGCGATCGACGTCAACGGATGAGGGAGTAATACATGACTAAACAAGTAAGGAATAGGGGGTTCATCTTAGGAAGAGCCTGCGCACGAGCGAATATGCGGCCAAATGTCCTCCAGCAGAACGCTTTGTCCCGTTCGATCTTGTGCTGACGTTTTGGCCGAACGGCGGGTTGGTTTATTCGTCTTTCGATGCGCCGCAGAGAACGACGCTGCCCGAAATGACTTGGCTTTCAGCCGTCATGAGCGTTCGCAGCAAAAGCGCCGCAAACTCAGGCGGATCCAGAAGGGCCGCGGCCGGGAAAAGGCGTAAGGGAAGGGTGCCCAAGAAAGGACTGCACAGTCGTATACGTTCGTGTGCAATAATGCGCGTCGGCACGAAGCGGGACTGAAAGCATGCGGGCCGCCCGTTCATACCTACCGCGCGCGAGGAAAGGGATTCATGGTCTTTTAGACCGTGAACGGGCCCCCGAAAGGGGTTGTAAAACGACAAAGCCCACCGCGGGAACGATGGGCTAAGTCAATAAGCAAGGTGCGATATGAAAGAAAGTCCCCTTGCTTCATGTCAGATCATACCACAGCAGGTTTCGATCGCAATTGAGGGAGGAGTCCATATTGATGGTCTCTTCCTCGCTGCGGTTGTCCTGATGCTGGTGCTGATCCGCATGAGGCGTTAAGTCGCAGGGGTCGTTCTCGTAGAGGACGGCCCCTCATGCGTTGTTCGGCGCTCCTCTGGAAACTTCACGACTGGCCGCGGGGAAGCTCGTTAGCTGTTGATTGAGGCGGCTGTCAAACAGTTCAAAAGCCATTCGTATCGGAATGTCGTCAACTGTCAAACTCTCCGGCATGCTGAGCGAACATTGAACGTACCCATTGCATGACGAGACTCTTGTCGCTTCGCTCGTGCCAGATCAGCCGCGCAAAGTTTTCGCTGTATTCGCCCGGATAAGGGACCGCAGCGAGATTGGGGAATTGTTTCTCAAAGGATTTCGCAGTTCGTGTCGGCAGCACCAGCGTGTACTCTGTGCCTTCGAGGAAATAGGGAGCTCCGAGAAAGTAAGGCAGCTCGATAAAGGCTTCGCCTAAGCGAGGATCGGGTACCGTAACGTCATAAATTGCCCCGCGGCTTGAATCTTGAAGCTTTACAAGAAGTCTCGGATATTTGCGGAAGTCTTCGGCTTTGAGCGTTTGTCCTGCCGCGTACGCTTTGATGAGCGGATGAGCACGGTTCATCAGTACCGATCGCTCAATGCGAAAAAGATTGAGCCCAAAAAAATGTGTCGGAAGATCCGGCAGGTTCTGCGTCGGGTAGAGAAGAAAGTCCATGCCGCCGTCAGCGAGTTTTTGAAACTGACGGCTCTCGAGCGGAAGAATTCGGAAACTTACTTTCGGTGCTTGTTCGCGAATGGCGCGCACGACTGGCGGAAGAATGCTGATGACGGAGTTGTCGGCAGCGCCGATGGTGATGGTGGCGGAGAGTTTTGCCGGCGTGAAGGATTTTTGATATTCCAGCCGCTCCATTTGGTCTAGGAGCTCTCGCACCACCGGCAGCATCATCGTGGTGGTGTCGGTAGGCGTTAATCCGCGCCAAACCCGGATGAAGAGCGGATCATTCATTTCCGTTTGGAGCTTCTTGAGCATTCGGCTCGCGGCTGCGGCAGAGAGTCCGAGATTCTGAGCCGCTTCGGTGAGTGAGCCCGTCGAAACAATTTGTGCAAGCAGTTGGAGGTGATTGATTTTCAGGTCAAGCATGGCGTCAGGTGTTTTCCAATCAATTCCGGAAATCGTAAAAGACTTGTTGAGCTATTTTACGAAAAAGAGGTTGAAAATCCGAATGGGTTAGTTCGAAAGATCTACTTAGACTGTGAACCTGTGGATGGAAGACAAAGCGCAGTGACTGCACTCCGTACTTGTTGTTTTAAGGCGCAAAACGCCGCCCTCAAACGCTCGACACCGTTGAGTTAATCCTTTCATCCTCACTTTGGCAATGCGGTTCTGTTTGGGGAATCGCTCCTTCATAGGAATTCAAATCATGAAGAACATCACGATCGGTCGCCGTTCATTCTTCCTTGGCGCCGTTGCAGCTGCTGTCAGCAGTGCGCTGCCCGCTACCGCCGCACATGCCTCTGGCGGCTCTTCGGGACCTCACGTGTCTTTCGCGACGCAGGGTCACATCGGTGAAGTGATTGTGAATCCCTACAGCATTGCTCCGCTCACGGCCATCATCCGCAACGGCGGCTATGAACTCACCGAAGCGACGGTGCGCATTGTTCCGAAACCTCAGGGTCAGGAAATTAAGTACAAGGTGAGCCGCTCTGAATTGCTCACGCATGCAGGCATTCCGGTTTTCGGTCTCTACCCGGACTACATGAATACCGTGGAAACGACTTACACCCGGAAGTTCCATGGTAAGACCGAAAAGTTCACGGACACCTACAAGATCTACGCTGCGCCCGTCTACCACGAAGTGAGCGGCTCACCGGGTCTTCATCACAATATGTTTGAGACGAAGGTCACTAAGGTTGATGCGAAGTTCTCCGACCGCCTTTATCTCGTCAACAATCTGATGCAGCAGTACGCCAAGGCCACGCGCGCAGTTTGGAACAATCCGATGGGCGGTGCGATGGAGTGGAACTTCTATCCGCAGAATGCCATTATCGACACGAAGGGCGAAGTGCGCTGGTACATGCACGTTGAACCGATCTACAACGTCGAGACCATTTATCACTCCGGCGTCATGATGGGGTTCCAGCAGGATGAGGACGGCAACCTCACCTGGGGTTACGGTCAGCGCTATGTCAAGTACGACTTGATGGGGCGTGAGATTTACAACCGCCGTCTCCCGGTCGGCTATTCTGATTTCTCGCATTCGCTCGACAATGCACAGAACGGTCATTCGTTCATCCGTGTTGCGAGCTCTGACCACCGCCGTGCCGACGGCAAGCGTGTCCATACCGTTCGCGACGTAATCGCTGAAATCGATCAGAACGGCAAGGTTGTCGATGAATGGCGTCTCTGGGAGATCCTGGATCCGTATCGTGACAACGTTATGAAGGTGCTCGACCAGGGTGCTGTCTGCCTCAACATTGATGCGTCGCAGGCCGGCAAGACGATGTCGGCAGCAGATCTTGCAAAGCTTGAAACGAGTGATAAGTTCGGCGATATCGTTGGTACGGGCGAAGGCCGCAACTGGGCGCACGTCAATTCGGTTGACTACGATCCGACCGATGACTCCATCATTATCAGCTCGCGCCATCAGTCAGCCATTATTAAGATCGGCCGCGATAAGAAGATCAAGTGGATCTTCTCCTCGCCGGAAGGCTGGCGCGACGGCTGGAAGGAAAAACTCCTCACGCCGGTGAAGGACGGTAAGCCGATCGCTTGCCATGGCTCGACCTGCGAAGGGGATTTCGACTACACGTGGACGCAGCATACGGCCTTCCGCATTGACGAGAAGTCCGATAAGCATGTGATTTACGTCACCGCCTTCGACAACGGTGATGCCCGCGGCATGGATCAGCCGGCGCTTGCCGAAATGAAGTACTCGCGTGCAGTGGTCTACCGTATTGATCAGGATAAGAAGACCATTGAGCAGGTCTGGGAATACGGCAAGGAGCGCGGCTTCCCGTGGTACAGCCCGGTGACGTCGCTCACCAAGTACTGCGCGGACAAGGATTCGATCATGGTCTATTCGGCCACTGCCGGTATGGGACGCCGTCCGTCTGAATTGAAGCCCGGCGAAAAGGCTGGCAGCGCTTCGCCCTTCATCGAAGAGTTCAAGTGGGGCGAAACCGAACCGGCCGTCGAAATCCAGCTGATCGATTCGATGGGCTATCAGGCAATGCCTGTGAGTCTTGATAAGGCCTTTAATCAGTAACTTCTGATGGATATCGGCCTCGTTGGCCGGCATCATCTCAAATCCAAACGAGGCAGGTTTGCGGATCTGCCTCGTTTTGTATTAATGCAGTTTACGAATTGCTGAATCTATCTACTCCTGAACATCGATTCTGATATTGTCCTCAGCAGTTTTCTAATGGAGACTCATTGCATGCGTCAGGTTTTCCGTATGCGGCCGTGGATTTTCCCGCCCGAACCTCAGGCAATTCAGGAAATTTTTGTCCGCTATGGTGTGATTCGCGAGTTTGCCAAAGGTGCCGTCATGGAGCACGGCGGCAAGGGAGATGCGGCCCAAGTCGGCTTTCTCACAAAAGGATTGGCCACATTCTCTTGTCTGGACGTGCAGTCGCAGACGCATATCTTCGCTTTGCTTGCTCCGGGCCGAGCCTTAGGTGACCTCGATGCACTTAACCCGCACCGCGTCGCCGTCCAAGTCGATTTCATCCGACCTTCCAGCGTCTTGATTGTTCCGCGCGCACGTTTTCTGGAGTCACTGCGTGCGTCCGTTGAAATGATGGAAATTTATGCTGACCTCGCCATCCTGAAGCAGGAGTCCGCACTGGAAGGCATGCTTGCTAACTTCACGCTTGATCTTGAGGCGCGTCTGCGAGTTTTTCTGTTGTCAGCCATAACCAGCTTCGCTGAACTGCAGCGCGGCGGCTGGAACTTATGTCCGCTCGGGCTCACCATTACGGAACTTTCGCGGATTTTGTCAGCGGACCGCAGTTGGGTGAGCACGAAGGTTAATGATTGGATAAAGCTTGGCGACGCACGAAAAGACGGCCGCAAGCTTTATCTGCACGGCCGTCTCTTTGATTCGGTTTGGGATTGGGGCTGCGGAAAACAAAACCTGCGTTCCTCTCCTGAAGGCCTCAAGGCTGAGCCCAAACCGATCGAGCACTACGCAGAACTTCGAAGAAAGCGGGCAGGACTGAGCTGAGCGGCTCAAAAGCGGATGACGCATGCCGGCAGAGTTCCCGGTCAAGCCGCCCGAAGTCAGCGCAGCGGTCGTTTGTCGCCCATATTGTTGACCGCCGCATAAAGGTCGACGGCACCCTATACCAAAAGGCCGGCCCCTAAGGTCAGCCCGGCGGTCAGCACCAAGCACCAAGCAGGCGGTACATACGGATTTGACAGGTGCGGATGTCGGCATTTTTTTAGCTCAAATTGATCCAATGAAGCGGGTTTCGTTCTGAAGTTCCGCCGTATGGGCTTAGCCGACGCTTGAACGGCAGCTCTTGATTGCTCAGCAGTGCGCAAGGTGCTGTCAGCGGCATGCCGCAAAAAAAAACGCCCGAATTGTTGAGTGCTCAACAACGGAGCGCTTACGGATGAAGTGAAATTTTTAGCGCGCCAAACTGAGCGTTATCAAGGATGACGGTGCTGTTGTTTTCATTGTTGTCAGCTTGGCAGCTCTTTTTTATTCATGACTTGCAGACCTGTCGGTTGGCGAGCATTGCAGAGGTTCATTCGAAGGATGTTGATTGTCTCTCGACGCACTTTGTCGCCGCACTTGCTGCCGGATTTCTCTGCACAACAGTTTGCGGTCCGGCCATTGCACTATATCTTTCTCTCAGACCGTAAATACTCTCGGTCACGAGACTTGGTCTATTTTCGACGAGTCTCAGGTTGACCATGTGATTGAAAATGGCGCCCAACTCACGAAGCTGAAGAAGAAAATCAAACCGCATTGAATGCGGTTGAAAAGACGGGTCTCTAAAACATTTTCCTCTCCTTCAGCTCATATCCAGCGACTCCATGGATTCCTCCGCTGAAGGTTCTTTTCCGCCGACCTCTCGGAAATTTTCGAGTTGTCGGCGGTTTTTCTTCCATTTCTTTTGAGCGTATTTCAGCATTCCATGACCACTATTCGTCGTCAGCGTTTTAAGCACATCATCGGCCACACAGTACTGCTCATCTTCGGCATGTTTCTTGCCGCTTTCGGCATCGCCTGTACGACAAGGGCAGGATTAGGCACGACGCCGATCAGCACAGTTCCCTATACGGCCTCTGCGATAACAGGGCTGTCGTTTGGCACCTGTACGGTGATACTCAACTTCTTTTTCGTTGCTGGGCAGATTGTGGTGCTGCGCAGCCGGTATTCGACATTTAATCTGCTGCAAATTCCAATTGGTTTCATCTTCGGCGCTTTCATTGATCTGTCAATGCATCTCATAGGCAATGTTCAGATGCCGAATTGGTTTTTGGCGGCAATGCTTTCTCTCTTTGGAAATCTCATTCTGGCACTCGGCACTGTCATTCAGATTCGCTCCAAAACGATTGTCCAGCCAGGAGAAGGTTTTGTGATTGCCATTGCGGCACTTGTGAAGTCTTCATTCGGATCAATGAAAATTGCCAATGATATTTCTCTCACAGCAGTTGCAGCGCTGATGGCATTGCTTGAGATGGGTCATTTGATCGGTATTCGAGAGGGAACGCTGGCTTCGGCGCTGATGATCGGACTTTTTGCCAAATGGATTGACCAGCTGATCAATCGGCGTGCAGTTAAAGTTCAGCCTGCTGAACCGCACGAAGTGCCGCTCGATACCGCAGTGCCGACCGGCATCGAGAAGCCTGCTGAAGTGTCAATGACGGAAGCCAAGCAGGAAGCGGCGAGTTAAGCATCAAACGCTAAGATGATGGACTGCGCTCCTATGGTTTGGGCGGCTGCGCAAGAAACGGTACGGCTCTGCCGAGCTTAAGCCGTACCGTTCTGAGAGGGGACTTTTCTATTGTTTTAGATGAGAATTCCCAGTTCTTTTTTGAACCTTGCAACAATCGGAGCCATCTTTTCAGGATTAGCCATAAGGGATGGATCAACCAAAATCTCTGCTTGTTCCTGCGTCATGAGTTCCATCGCGACAACAGCATCCTTCACATTGCAGCGGTGCTTTTCACAGTAGTGGGCGACTTCAACGCCTTGGGGATATCCAAAGGTCGCTGCGACTACCGTCGAGAGGGCAATGGAACTTTCGGCTTCTTCTTTGCAGCGAGATTCGTTGGCGGTGATGCCTTCGACGCAGTCGCGGCGCAGGATCACGATTTCTTCACCAACGAGCTGGAGATTTTCAAAGAGGCATTTGTAGAACGTAGCGTCCCAAACATTCAGGTCGAGTTCACCCTCATCAATAGCCATCGTGATGGCGACATCATTGCCGCAGACCTGATGTCCGATCTGGATGACCATTTCAGGCACGGTTGGGTTGATTTTTCCCGGCATGATGGAGCTGCCCGGAGCACAAGCGGGAAGGTTGATTTCCATCCAGCCTGCCCGCGGACCGGAGCTCATAAGCCGCAGATCCTTGCAGATCTTAGAGAGTGTGGCGGCAATGGTTTTCACGGCGCCGGAAACGGTGAGAATAAAGTCTGAATTCTGGAAGCCGTCAAAAAGGTTGGGATTGGGCCTGACAGATTCGCCCAGTTCGGCTGAAATTGCCTTATAAAAGGCCTCCATGTAACCCGGTTGGGCTCCGAGACCGGTGCCGACGGCGTTGCCGCCCATGATCAGTTCAAAGCAGCCCGGGCGCAGAGCCTTCAGTGCTCGTGCCTGACGCCGAATCGCAGAAGCAAACCCAGAAAATTCCTGTCCAAGGGTCACTGGCAGCGCGTCTTGCCAGCAGGTACGTCCGACTTTGACGATGTGTTCGAAGGCCGGGAAGTAGATCTCGCGCAGGGCGCGCGGGCTGATGCGGGCATCGACGCGCAGTCGGTCGGTTTCCTGATTGTTGGCGGCGAAGTGCTTGAGCGACGTGCCCACGCCCTTGGACTGCACGCCTTCAACAATGCCGATGGCCTCATGACCGGCCAAGTACGGGTCTTCGGACCAGTATTCGAAGCAGCGGCCGCCAAGCGGGTTGCGCTTGATATTGACGCCGGGGCCAAGAATCACAGCCACCTTCTCCTGAATGCACTCCTCAGCCATCGCCTCACCAACCTTGTGAATGAGCTCAGGATTCCAAGAGCTGGACAAGCCGGCGGCCGGCGGGAAGCAGGTGGCGGGCACGGAGTCGTCAAGGTCGGTCTCGCCGGTGCTGGAGGCCAGGGACTTGCGCAAGCCGTGGGGGCCGTCGGTGATCATGTAGCCGGGGATGCCCTTGGCTTCCACGCCCTGCAGGTGCCAGGCGTCGCCGCCGGAGGTGAGGGACGCCTTCTCTTCCAGGGTCAGATCCTTGACGGACGGGTAGGTGGACTCGCTCATGTTGCCTCTTTCCTTGAGTTTCTTGAGTTGTGCGGCTTGTGCTGCTGTCTTGAGTTGTGCGGTTGTCCGATATGCGTTGGTTCCGATTCGGCCGGGCTGCCCGGCTGTTGTTCGAGGTTCCTCCACGAATCTCGACTGCCGTTTTCTCTCGACCAACCGGTTGGTAGGTAGATTATCAAAATCTACGGCGCAACACGCCGAAATCATTTGGAATCACTACTAACCGACCGTAAGGTTGCCTGTATGAACAACCCCTCCCTCACCGACACCGATCGCCGTACCGCGATTCTCGACGCCGCCGTCGAATCGTTTGGCAAACTCGGCTATTACAGCACGTATCTACAACGCATCGCCTCCGAAGTTGGGCTCACCAAGGCCGGC
>OJSH01001885.1_pt1 | contig 16907 bp, 18 predicted proteins | sample 1599441 | NCBI WGS metagenome assembly OJSH01 (sample SAMN04168658, study PRJEB22393) | human gut metagenome | biome: human gut microbiome; feature: stool | host: Homo sapiens | collected 2014-03-24 | reverse complement strand
TAAGCAGGAGGTACTATCAGGAGAAGATCTACGGGGCAGGAGAGGAGTGATAAGATGCCAGCCTACAAAGACAGCAGGCAAGGCACATGGTACGCTTCCTTCTATTTCGAGAACTGGCAAGGTGTGAAGCAGAAGAAGCTGAAACGGGGATTTGCCACCAAGAAGGATGCTCTGGCGTGGGAGCGGGAGTTCCTTCTTCAACAGGCGGCAGACCTGACCATGACCTTTGAAGCCTTTGTGGAAATTTATATCACGGACAAGAAAAAGCGGCTCCGGGAAAACACCTGGTCTGTCAAGGAGCATATCATCCGAACGAAAATCTTACCGTACTTCAAAGAAAAGCGGCTCAGCGAGATAAAGCCACGGGATGTGATCGCATGGCAGAACGAGATGCTGAACTACCGGGACAAAAACGGCAAGGCCTACTCGCCGACCTACCTCAAGACGCCGCATGGACAACTCAGTGCCATTCTGAATCACGCCGTCCGGTTCTACGGGCTGAAATCAAACGCAGCAGCCACAGCCGGGTGCATGGGGTCGGAAAAGCACAAGGAAATGCTTTTCTGGACAAAAGAAGAGTACCTCAAATTCGCAGAAGTCATGATGGACAAGCCGCAATCCTATTATGCTTTTGAGGTCCTCTACTGGTGTGGCATCCGGGAGGGCGAATTGCTGGCTCTGACCCCGGCAGACTTCGACTTGGACAAGGGGCTGCTCTCCATCACCAAATCCTATCAAAGGCTGAAAGGCCGGGATGTGATCACCGACCCGAAAACACCCAAGAGCGTCCGTGTCATCCAGATGCCGCAGTTTCTGACGGACGAGATCAGAGACTATCTGAAATCCCTCTACAAAGTCCAGCCAGACCAGCGGATCTTTGAGGTGACCAAGAGCTACCTGCACCACGAGGTGGACAGGGGAGCCAAGGAGGCCGGGGTGAAGCGGATACGAATCCACGACCTGCGGCACTCCCATGTATCGCTACTGATCGAGATGGGCTTCTCGGCGCTGGCAATTGCAGACCGGGTGGGGCATGAGAGCGTGGACATCACCTATAAGTACGCCCACCTCTTCCCCTCGAAGCAGCAGGAGATGGCGCAGAAGCTGGACATGGAACGAAAGGAGGGATGCAAATGGAACGAGTGCTCGACCAGCAAGGCCGCTGGCGGAACAAGGTGGTAGCCTTCCGAATGTCCCCGGAAGAGGACGAGGTTCTGGAAGCCAAAGTAAAGCTCTCCGGGCTGACCAAACAGGAGTATATCATCCGCCGCTTGACCGACCGGGAGATCACCGTGGTAGGCAACCCAAGGGTCTACAAAGCCTTGCGAGACCAGATGGAGCTGATCTATCAGGAATTGCAGCGGCTGGCCGTGGATGAAGAGGACAGCCTCGCCCTTGCCGCCTGCAATGCCGATATCGGCTTCGCGGGCCTCGCCGGGGCCATTGACCACGCAGCCCATCACGGCCACCTTGATGGATTTCTTATAGCCCTGCAGGCGCTTTTCCACCTCGTTGGCGATCTCGGTGCAGGGGTACTGGGTACGGCCGCAGGTGGGGCAGGTGATGACCTCGGGGCCAGCCACGGGGAAGCCCACGGCGCGCAGGATGTTGTAGCCTGCTTCCACTTCCTTCTCAGGCTCGGCGGCCAGCGAGACACGGATGGTATCGCCGATGCCCTCCAGCAGCATCCCGCCGATGCCCATGCCGCTCTTGAGCAGGCCCATCTGGTAAGTACCGGCCTCGGTCACGCCCACATGCAGGGGGTAATCGGTCACAGCGCTCAGCTGGCGGTAGGCCTCCATCATGCGGGGCACGTTGGAGTTCTTGATGGAGATGACGATGTTGTTGAAATCGAACTTCTCCAGCAGGCGGACATGGTACAGGGCGCTTTCCACCATGGCCTCGGGCACGGGCGCGCCGTACTTTGCCAGGATGTGCTTTTCCAGGCTGCCGCCGTTCACGCCGATGCGGATGGGGATATTCTTCTGCTGGCAGGCCTGCACCACGGCCTTGACCCGGTCGTCGTCGCCGATGTTGCCGGGGTTGATGCGGATCTTGTCCACACCAACGTCGGCGCAGGCCAGCGCTGCCTTGTAGTCAAAGTGGATATCCGCCACGATGGGGATGTTCACTGCGTTCTTCACGGCCTCGATGCACTTGGCATCCGCCGCGCTGGGGCAGGTCACACGCAGGATCTGGCAGCCCGCCGCCTCACAGCGCTTTGCCTGGGCAACGTTGCCCTCAATGTCCTCCACGGGGACATTCAGCATGGTCTGCACCGCAATGGGGTTGTTGCCGCCAATGGTCACATTGCCGATCTTCACTTCTCGTTTCAGCTGCCGCATGGTCGTTTTCCTTTCCGTATCACATTGCCCCGGTAATGAGCCGGAGGATATCGTTGTAAGTTGCAAAAATCATCAGCCCGAACAGCAGCGCAAAGGCTGCCACGGTCAGGCCGCTCTGGATCTTTTCGGGCACGGCATGGCCGGTCACGCCCTCAATGAGCAGGAACACCACCTTGCCGCCGTCCAGCGCCGGGAAGGGCAGCAGGTTGAAGATGCCCAGATTCACGGTGATGAGCACCAGCAGCTCCAGCAGGTCCTGCCAGCCGTAGCTGGCGGCCTGCCCGATGGCCGTTACGATGCCCACCGGGCCGGAGAGGTCGTTGATGCTCTCCCGCCCACGCAGCAGGTCGGAGAGGGAGGCAAAGATGATGCGCCCGTAGTAGAGCACACTGTTGCCCGCCTCTTTCAGCACGTTCAGCGGTGTTTTTTTGATGCCGTAGACTGTAAAGCCCAGGCTCATGTGGGTCTCGCCCTTGTCATCCTGCCAGGTGTCGAACTGCACACCGGGCAGCTCCACCTTTTTGCCGTCCCGCAGAACGGTGAAATCGGCGGTGTAGTCCTCCGTGCGCATCAGCTCATAGAGGATATCGTTTGCCACAAAGCAGCGGCGGCCGTTTACCGCAAGGATCTTATCCCCTGCCTGCAGGCCGGTCTGGCCGCAGAGGGCGTTCTCCTCCACCTGATAGAGGACCTTGCTGGTGATGGGCTCGCTCTGGGCCGTGATGAGGATGGCCATGACCACAAAGCCCAGCACAAAGTTCATCCCGGCACCCGCCAGCATGATGAGGGCCCGCTGCCAGACAGGGGCCTCATTCAGAGGAATACCAGCAGGCTTTTCCTCCTCGGGGGAAGTCTCCGCTATGCCAAGGGCTCCCCTATCAGGGGAGCTGCCGCCATCGGCGGCTGAGGGGTTTGACCGTTCCTCCGCCTGCTTGCTCTCGGGGCTTTCCTCCCCTTCCAGCGCTACAAAGCCGCCCACGGGCAGGGCGCGGATGCTGTACTGGGTGCCCTTGCGCACCCGCTTGCACAGCACCGGTCCCATGCCGATGGAGAACTCGTTGACCTGCACACCGCAGAGCTTTGCCACCATGAAGTGGCCGAACTCATGGATGGCGATCACAGCGCTGAACACGAACACCGCAGCAATAAAGGTGACAATAAAAGACATCAGTTCTCCTTACAGGTGCGCTCTCACAAAGGCGCGGGCCATCTTGTCGCACTCATACACATCGGCCAGGGTGTAATCGCCGCCAAAGCTGTCGCTGTCCACAACAGCTTCCACCAGTCGGCCGATATCGAGGAAGCCGATCTTATCCTCGAGGAAGAGCTTGACTGCCTCCTCGTTGGCACCGTTGGCGGCGCAGGGGCCCAGACCGCCCTTCTTGATGGCCTTTTTGCAGGCAGCCAGGCAGCGGAAGGTCTCCTCGTCGGCCACATCGAAGGTCAGCAGCTTCAGGGTGGTAAAGTCCAGCTCGGGCACCACACCGGGCACACGGGCCGGGTAGGTCAGGGCGTACTGGATGGGGATGCGCATATCGGGCACGCCCAGCTGGGCAATGATGGAGTTATCGCTGTACTGCACGGCAGAGTGGACAATGCTCTGGCGCTGCACCACGATCTGGATCTTCTCGGGGGGCAGGCCGAACAGCCAGACTGCCTCGATCAGCTCCAGGCCCTTGTTCATCAGGGTGGCGGAGTCGATGGTGATCTTGGCACCCATGTTCCAGTTGGGGTGCTTGAGGGCATCGGCCTTGGTCTTGCCCCGCAGCTCCTCGGTCTTCATGCCGAAGAAGGGGCCGCCGGAGGCCGTGAGCAGGATCTTGGTCAGGCTCTTGGCGCTCTCCTTGTCCTGCAGGCACTGGAAGATGGCGGAGTGCTCGCTGTCCACAGGCAGCAGCTTCACGCCGTGCTTTGCCACGGCCTGGGTCACCAGGTGGCCGCCCGTAACAAGGCTCTCCTTGTTGGCAAGGGCCAGATCATGGCCGCTCTCAATGGCGGTCAGGCTGGCACCCAGACCGGCGATGCCAACCACACTGTTCAGCACCACATCGGGGCCGTCCATGGCGGCCAGCTCCTTCAGGCCCTCGGGGCCGGTCAGCAGCCGGGGGGCGTTGGCACGGCCCGCCAGTGCCGCGTCCAGCCGGGCGGCGGCATCGGGGTTGGTCATGCAGACATACCGGGGGTGGAACTCCTCGATCTGCTCCAGGATCTTCTCCACATGGCTGTGGGCGGAAAGGCCGAACACCTCATACCCCTGGGCACGGATAACATCCAGGCTCTGGGTGCCGATGGAACCGGTAGAACCCAGCAGCGTGATTTTTTTAGACATAAGCTACCTCCTGCATTCAGTGATAGAAAACAGCGATGACCACCATGGTGACGAACGGCGCAATGAACATGACGCTGTCGAAGCGGTCCAGAATGCCGCCGTGGCCCGGGAAGATGGTGCCATAATCCTTGATGCCGCACTGGCGCTTGACCACGCTGGCGAACAGGTCGCCGTAGATGCCCAGCACAGCGGCCACGCAGGCCAGCAGGGCAATGATCACGTACATCGAAACGCCGATGTTGGTGCGGGTGAACGCCTCCATCCGGTTGGCCGCAATGGAGTAGATCACGGTGGCGATCACGCCGAACACCATGGTGCCCAGCACGCCGCCAATGGCTCCCTCCACGGTCTTTTTGGGGCTGACCACGGGGCAGAGTTTGTGCTTGCCAAAGGCTCTGCCTGCAAAGTAGGCGCAGGTATCGCCGCCCCAGGCAAAGCAGAGGATGAGCAGAATAAAGAACATCGCGTCATAGCCGTAGGTCTCCACCGGCAGCAGCTCCTTCAAACGGATAAAGGAGTAGAAGCAGAAGATCACGATGCCGGAAAACATCACCAGACCGCTGGCTTTTGCAAAATCCACCTGTGCGTTGCGCACCACCAGATAGATGCCGAAGAACAGCACCATCAAAAAGGAGGCCGGCATGACCAGCCGCCGCCACACCTGATAGCTGGACAGCATGATCAGCAGGGTGTAGGGCACGAACACGGCGTACATGGGCCATTCCTTTCTGCCAAAGCCCAGGGCCTTGAAGACCTCGTGGATGGCGATCAGGGTAATGGCGGCAATGACAAAATTGAACACCAGCGTGTCAAAGGTGAACAGCACCCCGATCAGGACGAGGATGCCCACAATTGCGGTTATGATACGAGTTTTCATTCAAATTTCTCCTTTTGGGAATTGCAAGGGTCAGATGCCGCCAAACCGGCGGGAGCGCTTGTTGAACTCCGTGATGGCGGCATCCAGGTCATCACGGGTGAAATCAGGCCAGAGCACATCCATCTCCACCAGTTCGGCGTAAGCGGCCTGCCAGAGCATGAAGTTGGAAAGGCGCTTCTCGCCCGAGGGACGCAGGATGAAATCCGGGTCCTTCTGGCCGGCGGTATACATGTGGTCGCTCATCATCTCTTCGGTGATGTCCTCGGGCTTGAGGGTGCCCTCTGCCACCTGCTGGGCCAGCTGCCGGGCGGCCCGCACGATCTCGGGGCGGCCGCCGTAGTTCACGGCAATGTTCAGGGTCATGCCGGTCTTGGCGGCAGAGTCCTCCTCCAGCTCGTTCATCAGCTTCTGGAGCTTTGCATCCAGCGCAGCCCGGTCGCCCAGGAACTTGATGCGGATGTTGCGGTCCTTATAGTTGAAGCCCTTGAGCAGATACTCGCCGAACAGCTTCATAATGGCGGAGACCTCTTCCAGCGGGCGCTTCCAGTTCTCGGTGGAGAAGGCGTAGAAGGTCACGGACGAAACGCCCAGCTCCTCGCAGTAGTTGGCGATATCCTGAAACACGGCGGCACCCTTTTTGTGGCCCGCGGTGCGGGGCAGGCCCCGCTGCTTGGCCCAGCGGCCGTTGCCGTCCATGATGATGCCGATGGAAAGGCCCTCGGCAAATTCTTTGGGATGGTTCATAATCATTCTCCTGCGTTTGCGGGGCGGGGGTTCCCTGCCCCGGTTTCGGCAAAAAGTGCCGCGCACTCGTTCCAGCGCACGGCACCTCACACGTTTCGTTTCGCCGCGGCGATCAGACGGACATGATCTCCTTCTGCTTTTCCTCAACGGCTGCGTCGATGTTCTTGATATACTTGTCGGTCAGCTTCTGGACCTCTTCTTCCATGGTCTTCTGGGTGTCCTCGGTCAGCTCACCGGCCTTCTTCATGGCCTTGGCCTTGTCCATAGCGTCACGGCGGACATTGCGCACGGCCACCTTGGCCTCCTCGCCCAGCTTGGCAACTTCCTTTGCCAGCTGCTTGCGGCGCTCCTCGGTGGGAGCCGGGAAGTTCAGGCGGATGGTGGAGCCGTCATCAATGGGGGTGATGCCCACATCGCTGGCCATGATGGCCTTGCTGATGGCGCGCAGCAGGGTGCGGTCCCAGGGGGTGATGGTCAGGGTGCGGGCCTCGCTCACGGCCACAGAGGCCACCTGCTGGATGGGAGTGGGGGCACCGTAGTAGTCCACGCTCACCTTGTCCAGAACGGCGGGGTTGGCGCGGCCTGCACGCACAGCGGCCAGCTCGCGGTCCAGATGCTCCACGGAGCTCTTCATCTTTTCTTCAAATGCCTTGGTGTTGCTGCTCATTGTCCTTTTCTCCTGTTATATATTGTTCTGCACAGGCGCTGTGATTGCTGCCTGTTCCATTCTATGGTACGGGGATGCGGGCTATGCTCAGCCCTCGTAGACCAGGGTGCCAACATTCTCGCCCTGCACGGCCTTTGCAATGTTGTCCGGGTCGGCCAGGTCAAAGACCAGGATGGGGAGTTTGTTGTCGCGGCAGAGGGTGGCGGCAGTGCCGTCCATCACAGCCAGGCGATCCTCCAGCACCTTGGTAAAGGTCAGGGTGTCGTACTTTTGGGCATCGGGGTACTTGTGGGGGTCCTTGTCATACACGCCGTCCACCATGGTGGCCTTGAACATGATGTCCGCGCTCACCTCAACAGCACGCAGGGCCGTGGTGGTATCGGTGGAGAAGAAGGGGTTGCCGGTGCCGCCGCCGAAGATGGCGATCTTGCCGTCTGCCATGGCCTTCAGGGCATCCTTGCGGGTAAAGGCAGGAGCCACCTGCGGCATGGTAATGGAGGTGAACACCTCGGTCTCCACCCCCAGCTGCTCCAGCTTGTCGGAGACGGCCAGCGCGTTCATCACGGTCGCCAGCATTCCGATCTTGTCGGCCAGGGTGCGCTCCATCTTGCCGCTGGAACGGCCGCGCCAGAAGTTGCCGCCGCCCACCACGATGCCGATCTGCACGCCCAGGTCGTGGGCCTTTTTCACGCCGCCGCAGATCGCGTCCATGGTCGGCTCGTCAAAGCCGGTGCCCTTTTCGCCGCCCAGGGCCTCGCCGCTGATCTTCAGAAGGATCCGCTGATATTTCAATGCCATATCCAATACACCACCTAAATCATTTCTCTCATCAGGCCGGAGTTTCCCCTGCCCCTGATTTATTCATCTTATTTTACTATAAAATCGCTTCAAAGTAAACAGGTAAAGTGAACAAGCTCTCCCCATCAAAAAAGCAGACAGCCCGCAGGCCATCTGCTTGGTGGTTCACTTTGCCGGAACAAATTCGATCTTGACCCGCATCCCCATACCGGCAGCCAGCCGCTGCAGGGTGCGAAGCGAAGGATTTCCGTTGCCGCGCTCCAGCTTGCTGATGTCTGTCTGGGCAATGCCGGTGCGCTCGGAAAGCTGCTGCTGGGTCAGTCCGCTTTCCTTCCGGGCAGCAAGGATCGCCTCGATCACAGCAAATTCGGGGTCAAGGGCATCCCACTCTGCCTTAAACTCAGGGTCTTTCATCTGTTCGTTGAGAAAATCATTGAAATTGGTCATTTGGAGCACTCCTTTCGGCTGAGATAATCGGCACGGTACTGCTTTGCAAGTGCGATCTCGGAAGCAGGTGTCTTCTGCGTCTTTTTGACAAAGCCGTTCGTAAGGATGATCCTTCTGCCGATCACAAAAAAGTACAGCACACGGGTAATGTCGGAGCCGAACTTGGTGCGGATCTCAAAAATGCCATCCTCCAGATGCTTGGAGTACGGCTCCCGCAGTGAAGGCCCTTCCTCCCGGAGAAGCCCCACCGTGCGCACGACCTTAGCCCGCATTTTCGCATCCAGAGCCAGAATAAACTCTTTCGCCGGTTCGGAGCCATCGGCTTTGTCATAAAATTCGATCTCGTATTCCTGCACGCCGCCGCCTCCATTAAATAGTGGTTTTATCCTATATTCAGTATAGCGGATCAGGCTGCCATTGTCAAGTGGGTTACAGGCAAAACAAAAAGCGCCGATTCTGAACGAATCAGCGCCTTTTCTGCATGGAGCGGGCAATGGGAATCGAACCCACCTCCTCAGCTTGGAAGGCTGATATACTAGCCGATGTACGATGCCCGCGAATGCAGGATGAATTATACCACGTTTTGGCTCAAATGTCCAGTGCTAATTTTTAAGAACCGGACTTCATGCCCAGATAGACGGTGCCCACGCCCGCAGCGATGTTCAGCAGGCCCATGCCGATGCCAGCCACGCTGGAGAAATAGGTCAGGGTGGAATCGATGATGAGGTTGCCGTTGATGGTGCCTTCCGGCTCAGGGTACTTCTCGGGGTCCTTCTTCTGCAGCTGGACCGCCACACCGGCAATGTTGGAGACATTCAGGTAGGCCAGCATACTGGTGGCCAGGCCCATAACGGTGGAGCCCAGTGCCATCCAGTTGATGGACAGGCCGCCGCTGGTGTACTCCATTTCCTCTTCAGCCAGAGGAGCATAATTCTTGGGATAGTTGATCATGGTTTTGTACCTCCAAATGTGTTTCAAGAGGGGTCATCGTGGTTTCATTATAGGTTCTGCAGCTCCGGCTGTCAAGGGTCGAAACTTCAGCAGACAAAAGCAGCGCCCTCCCTTCTTCAGGGAGAGCGCCGCGTTCCGGTTCTCTCTTATTTTTTCTCAGAGCCGCTCTGCTGCTCCTGTTCCTGCTCCCTGCGCAGGTTTTCAGGGAGACTCAGTCGTCGTAGCCCTCGAACAGGGGCTTCATGGCAGGCAGGAAGTCCAGCGTTGCAAAGTAGTCGCGGGGGGTCTCGGCGCGGCGGATGAGGCGGTGAGAGCCGTCCTCGCAGAGCAGGACCTCGGCGCTGCGGAGCTTGCCGTTGTAGTTGTAGCCCATGGCGGAGCCGTGGGCACCGGTGTCGTGGATGTAGATCAGGTCGCCGATGTCGATCTTGGGCAGCATCCGGTCAATGGCGAACTTGTCGTTGTTCTCGCACAGGCCGCCGACCACATCGTACTTGTGGTCGCAGGGGGCGTTCTCCTTGCCCAGCACGGTGATGTGGTGGTAAGCGCCGTACATGGCGGGGCGCATCAGGTTGGCAGCGCAGGCATCCAGACCGATGTACTCCTTGTAGATGTGCTTTTCGTGGATGGCAGTTGCCACCAGCGCACCGTAGGGGCCGGTGGTAAAGCGGCCCATCTCGGTGAAGATGGCCACATCGCCCATCCCTGCGGGCACAAGGATCTCCTCAAACTTCCGGCGCACGCCCTCACCGATGGCCATGATGTCGTTCTCGGTCTGGTCGGGGCGGTAGGGAATGCCCACGCCGCCGGACAGGTTGATGTAGCCGATGTGGGCACCGGTGGCCTTCTGCACACGGACTGCCAGCTGGAACAGGATGCCTGCCAGCTCAGGGTAATAGGCATCGGAGATGGTGTTGGAGGCCAGGAAGGCATGGATGCCGAAGTTCTTTGCACCCTTTGCCATCAGCTTCTTGTAGCTGTCGATCATCTGCTCCTCGGTCATACCGTACTTGGCATCGCCGGGCTTGTCCATGACCTGGAAGCCCTCCTCGCTCTCGCCCAGCTGGAAGGTCCCGCCCGGGTTGTAGCGGCAGAAGATGTTCTCGGGGATCCCGGCCACACGGTCCAGGAAGTCCACCATGGTGGCATCGTCCAGGTTGATGTATGCGCCCAGCTCGTATGCCTTCTTCATGTCCTCCACGGGGGTCTGGTTGGAGGAGAACATGATATCGCTGCCGGTAAAGCCGCAGGCCTCGCTCAGCATCAGCTCGGTCAGGGAGGAGCAGTCCACGCCGCAGCCCTCTTCCTTCAGGATCTGCAGGATGATGGGGTTGGGCAGCGCCTTGACGGCAAAATACTCCCGGAAGCCCTTGTTCCAGCTGAAGGCCTTGTTGATGCGGCGGGCGTTCTCACGGATGCCCTTTTCGTCGTAGACGTGGAACGGGGTGGGCACGTCCTGGATGATCTCCTGGGCCTGCTCTTCGGTCAGAAACGGTCTCTTTTCCATAATATACTTCCCTCTCGTTTTTATAGCGCATACGGCTTTGGAGCCGCAGTTGCGAATGTAGTTTACTCCCTCAGTCTGCTTCGCAGACAGCTCCCTCGGAGAGGGAGCCTGACCGCACGGCAAAGCCTCCCTCCCTGAGGGAGGTGGCATCGCGCCAGCGATGGCGGAAGGAGTTTACACCTTTAGATTTTTCCGGGTGGGGGTAAAGGTGGGGATCATCTTTTCCAGCTGATCCACCACGCCCTCATCGTTGTGCTGGGCGGCAGCGGCAAGATCCTGCAGCTGCTGGTAGAACACGGCCAGGTCGATGTCCCGGGGCGATGCCACAAAGATCTTGTTGTGCTCGGTGCGGCGCATCTTGCCCTGCTCCTCGTCCATCATCAGCTCCTCGTAGAGCTTCTCACCCGGGCGCAGACCCACGATCTTGATCTCCATATTCACGCCCGGCTCGTAGCCGTAAAAGCGGATGAGCTGCTTGGCCAGATCCATGATCTTGACCGGCTCGCCCATGTCCAGCACATAGATGCTGCCGCCCTCGGCCAGCGCGCCCGCCTGCAGCACCAGCTGGGCCGCCTCAGGAATGGTCATAAAGTAGCGCTCGATGTTGGGGTCGGTCAGGGTGACGGGGCCGCCCTTCTTGATCTGGGCCTCGAACAGCGGGATCACGCTGCCGTGGCTGCCCAGCACGTTGCCAAAGCGGACCGCCACGCACTTCATGTCGGTGTTGCCCGCAAAGGTCTGGATGAGCATCTCACAGATCCGCTTGGTGCAGCCCATCACGCTGGTGGGATTGACCGCCTTGTCGGTGGAAAGCTGGACGAACCGCTCCACGTCGTGCTCGCTGGCGCTGGTGAGCAGGTTCTTGGTGCCCAGCACATTGTTCTTCACGGCCTCGGCGGGGCTGATCTCCATCAGCGGCACATGCTTGTGGGCCGCTGCATGGAACACCACGGTGGGGTGGTAGGTCTCAAATACCTCGTCCAGCCGCTTTTTATCCCGGATGGAGCCGATCAGCACGGTCACAGGGATATCGCGGCCGTACTTCTGCTGCAGTTCCATCAGCAGCTCGTAGGCGCAGTTCTCGTAGATATCAAAGATCAGCAGCTTGCCGGGCCGGAAGCGCATCACCTGGCGGCAGAGCTCGCTGCCAATGGAGCCGCCGCCGCCCGTCACCAGCACGGTCTTGCCGGTGAGGTAGCCGGAGATCTTCTCGTTGTCCAGCGTGACCTCATCACGGGAGAGGAAATCGGCGGTGTTCAGCTCACGGAACGCACCCTGCTGGGGGCCGTTGCTGCCCACCAGCTGGGGGTCGCTCAGGATCTGCACCGGGCAGTGGGTGGAAACGCAGAGGTCGATGACATGGTTCAGCCTGCTGCCCCGCAGGGTGGGGATGGCAATGATGATGTTGTGGATGTTGTACTGGGTGCAGAGCTGGGGGATCTGCTCCAGCGTGCCCTTGACCGGCACGCCGTGGATGGTCTGTCCCTGCTTGACCAGGTCATCGTCCACCGCCACAACGGGGTGGCCGTAGCTGCTGTTGGATTTGCAGACATTGATGGCCCAGGCACCGGCCTCGCCCGCGCCCACGATCATCACAGGGCGGTTGGGGTCCTTGTTGGGCACGCCCCGCAGCCGCTCACCGATGGGATGGTTCAGGAAGAGCCGCCATGCCAGACGGCTGCCTCCCACCAGCAGGAAGATGAGGACAGCGGCCATGGCGTTGGCAGAATCGAACAGCACGCCGTGGACGCAGAAATGGTTCACGAAATAGACCACCCCCGTGGGCACGGCGATCATGCCGCCCAGACGGATGAGGTCACGCTCCCCGGCATACTTCCAGAGCACATGGTACAGCCCGCCCGCCAGAAAGCTGAGCAGGTAGAGCGCCACGATCCAGGGCAGGTTCTGGTAGAGCAGGGCACGGTTGTGGGGCCACCAGCTGGCCTCCACCGCGCCGTCGGCCCGGAGCAGCAGGGCAAAGTAAAAGCTGAATATCACGATGGCCGCGTCCAGCAGCACCAGGATCATCCGGCGCAGCAGCACCTGCGGCACAAGCTTCTCTGTTTTCTTCACAAAAATCCTCTTTTACATCGGGGCGGGATCTGTCCGCACCCGTTTTTCCCGGCGTTGCCGGTCACAGGGTCCAAAGCCCCATGCGCCTGTTCCGCCATAATATCCATTGTATTATACTCAATTCTCCCCCCTGTGTCCAGAACAATTCCGATTCTCCGGGCTTTTCTGCCGCTCCCTGCGGGATTTTTCTGTCCGCAGGATAGCCCGCACCTCTTCGCCCAGCCCCAGCGGCCACTGCACGGCAAGGCAGACTGCCGCCATGCCAAAGCCACCCGCGCAGAGCGCCGCCAGCCGGGTGGGCGTGCTCCCGCTGCCCAGCCACCCCGCCAGCAGAGCGCGCAGGCCCTCGCCCGCCCCCGCTGAGACCAGTGCCGCCAGCGCCGGAGCCCCCAGCCACCGCCAGAGCCTGGGCTGCAGCCCGCTGACGTGCAGCAGACGGGCTGTATTCATCTGGCAGGTATAGGCACTGGACAGCAGGATCACCCACAAAAAGCCCTTCATCCCCCATCTGGGCAGGAGGAGCAGCACCCCCGCAATGCGGAGCACCGCGTCCCACAGGCTGTACCGGAACACGGCCTTCTGCTCCCCCATCCCCTTCATGGCACCGTCCACCATGCTTTCCAGATACATCAGCGGCATGGCCGGGCCCAGCACCCGCAGATAGAACCCGGCCTCCTGGCTGTGGTAGAGCAGCAGGGCCAGCGGCTCGCCCCACACCCAGAACAGCGCCCCCGCCAGCGCCGAGAAGCAGCCCGTCAGCCGGAGCATCCGGTCCAGCAGGCAGCCCAGCCGGGCGCGCTCGCCCCGGATGTGGGCCTGGGTGATCTCAGGCATCAGCAGCACCGAAAGGCTCCCCAGCAGCCCAAAGGGAAAGGTGAGCAGAGGCAGGGCCATCCCCTTCAGGCTGCCGTACTGGGCCACCGCGGCACTGCGGCCCCCGGCATCCAGCAGACAGACCGTCAGGCAGGCGGGCACCAGCATGTTCTCCGCCGTGTGCAGGGCGCTGGCAAGGCACCGCCCGCCCTCCACCGGCCACAGGATCTCCCAGAGCCGCCGGGCAGGGTCTGCAGGCCGTCGGGCCTTTTCTGCGCCGAACGCACGCACCGCCTCCCCACGGTAAAACAGCAGCAGGATGCAGGCCGACACCGCTTCGCTCACCGCCGTGGCGGCCAGCACCGCCGTGCAGCGGGCGCTCACGTCCTGCGCGTTCCCCCATTCCAGCGCGTACCAGATGATCCCGATGCGCACACTCTGCTCCACCAGCTGGCTCAGCACGTTGGGCTCCACCCGCCGCCGGGCGATAAAGAACCCCCGCAGCACAGCCGAGAGGGCCATCCAGGGCATCCCGAAGGCCGACACCCGCAGTGCGCCCGCTGCCCGCGCGTCTCCCAGCCACCACCGGGCAGCAGCCCCGGCCAGCCCGTACTGCGCCGCCATGGCCGCCGCGCCCAGCAGCAGCCCCGTGCCCGCCAGCCGCACCAGCATCCCCCGCGCCTGTGCCCGGCCCCGGGCCAGCTCCTCAGCCATCAGCCGGGTGGCCGCCACCGAGACCCCCGCCGTTGCCAGCGTGACAAAGAGCGCGTAGACCGCCAGCACCAGCTGGTACAGCCCCATCCCCTCGCCGCCCAGGGCGTTGGCCAGATAGATGCGCAGGCCCATCCCGGCCAGCCGCAGCAGGACATCCGCCCCGGTCAGGAGGGCGGCGTTTTTCAGGTAGCTCTGCCCCATAGTCTTCCTCCTTTCCCCGCACAGGCGTTCGGTTCAGTGTATGCGGCCTTTCCCGGGCAATATGCACTCTTGTGAAGATGAGCGCCTCTGTGGGTTGTTTCCCACCCGGTTTTATGGTATGATATGGGTTGGTCAAGATGATCTGTCTAATTAAGATAAAGGAGAAAAGGTTAGAGTATGAGCGAAGAATGTACCCATGACTGTTCCACCTGCGGGGCAGCATGTTCTTCCCGCACCGCCGCACCTGAGCACGATGCCCCCAACCCCAACAGCAGCGTGAAAAAGGTCATCGGCGTTGTTTCGGGCAAAGGCGGTGTCGGCAAGAGCATGACCAGTGCCCTGCTGGCCTGCGCCATGGCCCGCCGGGGCTACCACTGCGGCATCCTGGATGCCGACATCACCGGCCCGTCCATCCCCAAGCTGTTCGGCATCCATGGCCGTGCTATGGCCGATGAAAAAGGCTGCTGGCCTATCCAGAGCCGGATGGGCATTGATGTGATGAGCATCAACCTGCTGGTCGAGAACGAGGAGGATCCCGTTGTGTGGCGCGGCCCCGTGATCGCCGGTGCAGTCAAGCAGTTCTGGACCGATGTGGTCTGGAAGGACGTGGACTTCCTGTTTGTGGACATGCCTCCGGGAACCGGCGACGTGCCCCTGACCGTGTTCCAGAGCCTGCCCGTGGACGGCATCGTGGTCGTTGCCAGCCCCCAGGAGCTGGTCAGCATGATCGTAGCCAAGGCCGTGAACATGGCTGAGATGATGAAGGTACCCATGCTGGGCATCGTGGAGAACATGAGCTACATCGTCTGCCCCGACTGCGGCAAGAAGATCAGCGTGTTCGGCGAGAGCCATGTGGATGAGGTGGCTGCAAAGCACGGCCTGCCCGTGCTGGCCAAGTGCCCCATCGATCCCCAGCTGGCTGCCTGCTCCGATGCCGGCATGATCGAGGCCTACCCCGGCCAGTACCTTGAGGGTGCCGCCGATGCCTGCGAGAAGCTGCTGAAGAAGTAAATCATGCGCCTGTCCCCCGCCAGCGCCAGCCGCCTGCGGGGGATTTTTGTTTGCATTTCCGGCATTCTATGGTACAATATTGGTAGAGAATTTCCGATTGGAGGTGTCCGCATGAACACGCTTTCCCGCACTGAGATCGAGCAGGTCATCCGGGAGCTGCTGCACAAATATCACGCCGAGTACGCCTTGCTGTTCGGCTCCTACGCCCGGGGAGAAGCCACTGCCGCTTCGGATATCGATGTGATCGTGGTGGGCGGTGCCAACTTCCGGCCAAGGGACATCTTTGCTTTTGGGGAGGAGCTGCGCCAGCGCACCCAGAAGGACGTGGATGCCTTTGAGATCCGGGAGGTCAACACCGGCACTCCCTTCTATGAAAGCATCATGCGGGAGGGGGTCAAGATCGCATGAAGAAATCGGACAAAGAGCGCCTGAAAAAGATCGTTGCCACATGGGAAAGCCTGAAAGCTGAGATGCACAAGCGCGGCATTACGCCGGAGCTTCTGCTCGAGGACGAGTTTTCCCAGTGGGCCGTCACGACCCCACTCTATAACATCGGGGAACAGGTCTACCAGCTCAGTCCGGAGTTCAAGGCCTCTTATCCGGAGCAGCCCTGGAATATGGTCGCCGGGCTGCGCCACCGGCTGGTGCATGACTACGACGGTATCAACTGGAGCATCATCGTCGAAGTCCTGTTTGAGGATATGGAGCCCTTTGTGACTGCCGTGAATGCCATTTTGGCTGGAATGTAAAGGAGAACGCAAATGCCGAACGAACTCAAGATCGGCCGGGTGTACCGGCACTTCAAGGGCGACTTTTATCTGGTGGAGGCCGTCGCCAACGATTCCGAAACGGGGGAGCCCTTTGTGGTCTACCGTAAGCTCTACGGGGACGGCGGGCTCTGGCTGCGGCCCCTTGCCATGTTCCTCAGCCCCGTGGACAGGGCAAAATACCCCGATGCCGCGCAGGAATATCGTTTTGAATTGCAGGAGATCCCCAGCGCCGCCGGGCACTGATACTGTGAAGCGGATTCATTTTTATTTTGGCTTCACTGAAACATTTTCCGATTTCCTCTATTGTAAATCGCCGCACAAAGCTTTATAATGATAAAGCGCTCTGTGATAGTGGGCAGAGCGAGTGTAAATAATGGGAAAAGGAGTATTCTATTATGCTGACGAATGAATACCTGAAGCGCGTTTACGATGGCCTTGCACAGCGCAATGCCAATGAGCCTGAGTTCCTGCAGGCTGTCCGCGAGGTGCTGGAGAGCATCCAGCCCGTGGTGGAGAAGCATCCCGAGTACGAGAAGGCTGGCCTGATCGAGCGTCTGGTCGAGCCCGAGCGCATCATCACCTTCCGTGTGCCCTGGGTCGATGATCAGGGCAAGGTCCAGGTGAACCGCGGCTACCGCGTCCAGTTCAACAGCGCCATCG
>OJSH01001859.1_pt1 | contig 17123 bp, 12 predicted proteins | sample 1599441 | NCBI WGS metagenome assembly OJSH01 (sample SAMN04168658, study PRJEB22393) | human gut metagenome | biome: human gut microbiome; feature: stool | host: Homo sapiens | collected 2014-03-24 | reverse complement strand
TACATCGGTTCCACCGGCCCGCGCGGTTTGCACCACCTGGTCTATGAGATCGTCGACAACTCGGTCGACGAGGCGCTGGCCGGATACGCCAGCCATATCGAGATCACCATTCTGCCGGACAACGGCATCCGTGTGGTGGACGATGGTCGAGGTATCCCGGTCGATGAGGTGCCCGGCGAGGGCGTCTCTGGTGTGGAGACCGTGATGACCAAGCTGCACGCCGGCGGCAAGTTCGGCGGCGGCGGTTATGCAGTGTCCGGCGGTCTGCACGGCGTGGGCATCTCCGTGGTCAACGCACTCTCCACCCGCGTGGACATCGAAGTGCGCCGTCAGGGCTTCCACTGGACCCAGACGTACATCGACCAGCACCCCACCGCGCCCTTGAAGCAGGGCGAGCCGATGACCGAAGGCGAGTCCACCGGTACGTCTGTGACTTTCTGGGCCGACCCGAAGATTTTCGAGACCACCATCTACGACTTCGAGACGCTGCGTTCCCGCTTCCAGCAGATGGCCTTCCTGAACAAGGGCCTCAAGATCAGCCTGACTGACGAGCGTGAGAACGACCAGGCCGGCGACGAGGTGGCCGGCGACGCCGCGGACGAGCCCGGCGCAAAGCACCAGACCGTCACCTACCAGTACCTCAACGGCATCAAGGACTACGTCGACTATCTGGTCAAGGTGCGCAAGGCCACGCCGGTGGAAGAGGACGTCATCAGCTTCGAGGCCGAAGACCTGAAGCTCGGCATCTCCGCCGAACTCGCCATGCAGTGGACCACTGCCTACTCCGAGGCCGTGCACACCTTCGCGAACACGATCTCCACCACCGAGGGCGGTACCCACGAGGAGGGCTTCCGCGCCGCGCTGACTTCGCTGGTCAACCGTTACGCGCGAGACAAGGGCATCCTCAAGGACAAGGACGAGAACCTCTCCGGCGACGACGTGCGTGAAGGCCTGACCGCCGTGATCTCCGTCAAGCTCACCAACCCGCAGTTCGAAGGCCAGACCAAGACCAAGCTCGGCAACTCCGAAGCCAAGACCTTCGTGCAGCGCGTGATGACCGACAAGCTCGGCGACTGGTTCGACGCCCACCCGGCCGAGGCCAAGAACATCATCCAGAAGGCCATCGAGGCCTCCCGTGCCCGTCTGGCCGCCAAGAAAGCCCGCGAGAACACCCGCCGCAAGTCCATCTTCGAGTCCGCCGGCATGCCCGACAAGCTCAAGGACTGCCAGTCCTCCAACCCGGAAGAGTGCGAGCTGTTCATCGTGGAGGGCGATTCCGCAGGCGGCTCCGCCATCCAGGGCCGCAACCCGATCACGCAGGCCATCCTGCCGCTGCGAGGCAAGATCCTCAACACCGAGCGCGCCAGCCTGGACCGCATGATGAAGTCCGACACCATCGAATCGCTGATCACCGCGGTCGGCGGCGGCTACGGCGAGGACTTCGACATCTCCAAGGTCCGCTATCACAAGGTCATCATCATGGCCGATGCCGATGTGGACGGTGCGCATATCGCCACCCTGAACCTGACGCTGTTCTTCCGCTACATGCGCCCGATGATCACCGCCGGCTACGTGTACGTGGCCATGCCGCCGCTGTACCGCCTGAAGTGGACCAAGGGCCCGCACGACTTCGTGTACACCGACGCCGAGCGCGACCGCGTGCTCGCCGAAGGCAAGGCCAACGGACGCCAGCTGCCCAAGGGCGAAGGCATCCAGCGCTACAAGGGTCTGGGCGAGATGAGCTACCAGGAGCTATGGGAGACCACCATGGACCCCGAGCACCGCATTCTGAAGCAGGTGCACATCGAGGACGCCGCCGCGGCCGACGAGACCTTCTCGATGCTGATGGGCGATGAGGTCGAACCCCGCCGCCTCTTCATCCAGCGCAACGCCAAGAACGTGCGTTGGATTGATGCGTAACGGAATCCTCCAACCTCCCTCGTCAGAGGGAGGTACACAACGGACTTAGACAACTAAAGGAACAACAGTGGCAGATGAAAACAACACCGGCGACGAGCAGTTCACGCCGGACGGCTCGATGGAGCCGTTGAGCCCGCAGGAGGCGGACACTACCGACTACGGCCTGATGGACACCGGCGAACGCATCCAGCGCAAGGACCTGCAGCAGGAGATGCGCGAGTCCTATCTGGCGTATGCCCTCTCCGTGATCGTCGAGCGCGCCCTGCCGGACGTGCGCGACGGTATGAAGCCCGTGCATCGCCGCGTGATCTACGCGATGTACGACGGCGGCTACCGCCCCGATCGCGGCTACAACAAGTGCTCCCGCGTGGTCGGCGACGTGATGGGTAAGTACCACCCGCACGGCGACTCCGCCATCTACGACACTTTGGTGCGTATGGCCCAGTCCTGGTCGATGCGCAACATGCTCGTCGACGGCCAGGGCAACTTCGGCTCCCCCGGCGACGACCCGGCCGCCGCCATGCGTTACACCGAATGCCGTATGGCCCCGCTGGCCATGGAAATGGTGCGCGACATCGACAAGGACACCGTCGACTTCGTGCCCAACTACGACGGCAAGACCCAGGAGCCGACCGTGCTGCCGGCCCGCTTCCCGAACCTGCTCGTCAACGGCTCCGCCGGCATCGCCGTCGGCATGGCCACCAACATCCCGCCGCACAACATGCGCGAGGTGGCGGACGGCGTCCACTGGGCGCTCGACCACCCGGACGCCAGCCGCGAGGAACTGCTGGAAAACCTGATCCGCATCATCAAGGGACCGGACTTCCCCACCGGCGCCACCATCCTCGGCCACAAGGGCATCGAACAGGCCTACCGCACCGGCCGTGGCCTGATCACCATGCGTGCCGTGGTCAACACTGAGGAGATCAACGGCCGTATGTGCCTGGTGGTCACCGAACTGCCCTACCAGGTCAACCCGGACCGCCTCGTCGTCTCCATTCGTGAGGCCGTGCGCGACGGCAAGATCCAGGGCATCGCCGACATGCGCGACGAGACCTCCGGCCGTACCGGCCAGCGCCTCGTGCTCGTGCTCAAGCGCGACGCCGTGCCGAAGGTGGTCCTGAACAACCTGTACAAGCACTCCCAGCTGCAGCAGACCTTCGGCGCCAACATGCTGGCGCTGGTCGACGGCGTGCCGCGCACGCTGAGCCTGGACGCCTTCATCCGCCATTGGGTGAACCACCAGCTCGACGTGATCGCCCGCCGCACCGCGTACCTGAAGCGCGAGGCCGAAGAGCGCGACCACATCCTGCAGGGCTATCTGAAGGCCCTCGACATGCTGGACGAGGTCATCGCCCTCATCCGTGCCTCCGAAGACACCGACACCGCACGTACGGGCCTTATGGGGCTGCTGGACATCGACCAGGTGCAGGCGGACGCCATCCTGGCCATGCAGCTGCGCACGCTGACCCGCATGAACCGCGACAAGATCGTGGCCGAGCATGAGGAATTGCAGCGCAAGATCGCCGACTACATCGACATCCTCGCCAAGCCGGAACGCCAGCGCAAGATCATCGGCGACGAGCTCGACGAGATCGTCGCCAAGTACGGCGACGACCGCCGCACCAAGATCCTGCCGTTCTCCGGCGAGATGAACGTCGAAGACCTGATCGCCGAAGAGAACGTGGTGGTCACCGTGACCCACTCCGGCTTCATTAAGCGCACCAAGGCCGACGAATACCGCTCCCAGCACCGCGGCGGCAAGGGCATCAAGGGCACCAAGCTGCGCGAGGACGACGTGGTGGATCACTTCTTCCTGACCTCCACGCACAACTGGCTGCTGTTCTTCACGAACAAGGGCCGCGTGTACCGCATCAAGGCCTACGAGCTGCCCGAGGGCTCGCGCGACTCCAAGGGCCAGCACGTGGCCAACCTGCTGCAGTTCGCGCCTGATGAGTCCATCCAGACCGTGCTGTCCATCCCGAACTACGAGGTGGCCAAGTATCTGGTGCTCGCCACCCGTTCCGGCAAGGTCAAGAAGACCCCGCTGGCCGAGTACGATTCCCCGCGCCAGGGCGGCCTGATCGCCGTGCGCCTCATGGCCGACGAGAACGGCGAGAACGCCGACGAGCTCATCGGCGCCGCGCTGTGCAACGCCGAGGACGACATCATCCTGGTCTCCAAACTCGGCATGAGCCTCAAGTTCCAGGCCGACGACGAGCAGCTGCGCCCGATGGGCCGCCAGACCGCCGGCGTGCAGGGCATGAAGTTCCGTAACGACGACAGCCTGCTGGCCATGGATGTGGTCCCTGGCGACTCCGACAAGGACCTGTTCGTGGTCACCAACGAGGGCTTCGCCAAGCGCACCGCCATCAGCGAATACCGTCTGCAGGGCCGCAATGGCCTGGGTATCAAGGCCGTGCAACTGGTCGAGGGCCGTGGTGCTCTGGTCGGCGCGCTCGTGGTGTCCGAAGACGATCAGGTCATGGCCATCATGAAGTCCGGCAAGGTGATTCGCTCCAACGTGGACGAAGTCAAACGCACCGGGCGCAACACCCAGGGCGTGACCTTTGCCAAGCCCGACAAGGGCGACACGATTCTCTCCATCGCCCGTAACGAGGAGAAGGACGAGCCCGAGGATGGCGGCGATGCCGCGGCGAACGGCACCGCCGAGACCGCACAATCCGGCGAGAATGTGAACAACGCGGACGAGGCGTGAGCAGCGTCCTGAAAAGCTGGTAGCCTCGCATACAGCAGAGGCTACCGCCAAGCCTGTTAAGGAGAAACGATGAGCGAGAATCTCGAAGACAACGAGCCCCGGATCATACCGCCGGCAGTCGGCAATACGCAGAACGAGCATGTCGAGCCGCTGATCGGTACTGAGCACGCTCCCCGCGTGGCACGCTCCGTGTCCAGCGATCCGGAAGAATCCGCGTTGCCTTCTTCAGGTGCCGCCACTCCCGTGCGTCCGGCACCTCGCCGTAGCGCCCCCAGGGCTCGCCGCATGAGCTTGTCGCTGACCCGCGTGGATGCTTGGTCCGTGGCCAAGGTGACGTTCATGCTGTCCATCGCCGTGGCGATTATTCAGGTCGTTGCCTCCGCGATCGTATGGGTGCTGCTTGATGTGGTCGGTGTATTCAGCCAGATTACGCAGATTGTGTCTTCCACCGGTCTTGATGCAGGCGGTTTCGATCTCAAGAACGTGTTGTCCCTTACCACCGTGGTCTCCGGCGTCACCATCTTCTCGATTGTTGAAGTGGTGATCTTCACCCTGCTGGCCACCATTGCGGCACTGATCTACAACGTGGTCAGCTCTCTGGTCGGCGGTGTGCACGTTACGCTCGGCGACGACTGATATAGCTATACTGACGGAACTCTCCTCAGTGAACCGCACCCCGGTTGTTGGACTGAAGTAATTCAGATTCGATGATCGGAGGTGCGGTTTCTTATGTGTGGGGATCGCAGGCGTCGTTGCTGGGCCGAGACTTGGGACTCCGGCGACGCTGGGGGTGGCAGGCGTCGGTGTTGGGACAGATTTTGTATCTCTGACGACGCTGTGGAGGGCTTACCGTCGTCAGCGGTACAGATCTTGGAGTTCTGCCGACGCTGAGGGTGCGTTCTGTGTCGTATGCGTCCAATTCTTGGCCCTCTGCCGACGCTGGGCACAGCAAGCGTCGTTGCTGGGCCAAGTTTTGGACTGCCGCCGACGCAGAGAATGCACACAGTGGTGTTGGTCTGCCAGCGTGTGGCAGCTTGGCGCCGCTGGGGAAGTCATGAGTCCCATTCCAACCCATTACCATGTTTGGTATGGATACGCATATGAGCTTCGAGACTATGGCGCGCAAGGGTGGTATGCGCGTGGTGTTCTATGCGGTGCGCACGCTGGTTTTGGGTGCGCTTACCATTGCGGCGATTGCGGGCTTCGGAACGGTGGTCCCGCTTTGCGTTACGCACTCTGTGGTTTTGCAGCACTCTTCGTTTTTGAGCTTATCCTTCGCCGCGCCCCGTGGGATTTCATACCTCGGTGATGGTATTGCTGCCTCGGGCCAATGCAAAAAACTAGTGGAACGCAAATGACCCGTGTTGTCTCATCTAATCAGGAGAGACAACACGGGTCATTTACGCAATGTGTGTAGCTTGCGCGGCGATATGCTCCGCACGCTATCGCGTCAGAGGCGTCACAGCACGCCCTGGGCAACCATGGCGTTGGCGACCTTGACGAAGCCGGCGGCGTTGGCGCCGAGCATCAGGTCACCCTCGTGACCGTATTCCTTGGCGGCGGCCAGGGAGTTGGCGACGATTTCTTCCATGATGGACTTGAGCTTGGCGTCGACCTCTTCGAAGGTCCAAGACAGGCGGTAGCTGTTCTGGCTCATCTCCAGGCCGGAGACGGCCACGCCACCGGCGTTGGCAGCCTTGGCCGGGCCGTACAGCACGCCGTTCTTCTGGTAGACCTCGATGGCCTCCGGGGTGGACGGCATGTTCGCACCCTCGACGACCACGGTCACGCCGTTGTCCACGAGCTTCTGTGCGGATTCGCCATCAACCTCGTTCTGGGTGGCGCACGGCAGAGCGATGTCGCCCTTGACGGTCCACACGCCCTTGCTGCCCTCGTGGTACTCGGAGCCCGGAACGCGCTCGGCGTATTCCTTGATGCGGCCGCGCTCGACTTCCTTGATCTGCTTGACGACCTCGACGTTGATGCCGTTCGGGTCGTAGATGTAGCCGTTGGAGTCGGAGACGGTGACGACCTTGGCGCCCAACTGCTCAGCCTTCTGAGCGGCGTAGGTGGCCACGTTGCCGGAGCCGGAGATCACGACGGTCTTGCCCTCGAAGGAGTCGTTGCGCAGCACGCGCAGGGCTTCCTGGGTGTAGTAGCACACGCCGTAACCGGTGGCCTCGGTGCGGGCCAGGGAACCGCCGAATTCCAGACCCTTACCGGTCAGGACGCCGGAGTACTCGTCGCGGATGCGCTTGTACTGGCCGAACAGGTAGCCGATCTCACGACCACCGACGTTGATGTCGCCGGCGGGAACGTCGGTGAACTGGCCGATGTGGCGGCTCAGCTCAGTCATGAAGGCCTGGCAGAAGCGCATGACCTCAGCGTCGGACTTGCCCTTCGGGTTGAAGTCGGAACCGCCCTTGCCGCCGCCCATCGGCAGCGTGGTCAGGGAGTTCTTGAGAATCTGCTCGAAGCCAAGGAACTTGACGACGGACTCGGTCACGGTCGGGTGGAAGCGTAGTCCGCCCTTGTACGGGCCAATGGCGGAGTTGAACTGGATACGGTAGCCGCGGTTCACCTGAACCTTGCCCTCGTCGTCAACCCAGGCCACGCGGAACTTGATGGTGCGCTCCGGCTCGACGATGCGCTCCAGTACACCGGCCTTCTCGTACTCCGGGTGCTTCTCGACAACCGGCTGCAGGGTCTCGAAGACCTCGCGAACGGCTTGCAGGAACTCCGGCTGATCGCCGTCACGGGCAACGACCTGGTCGTAGACACGCTTGATGTACTCGTCAGTGAGCATGATTCTCCTCGATTTGCTAGGGAATTAAGACGGTTTTATTCTATGCGCGCAGGCCCTTGCTGCATAGAGTCTCGCTCGGATAACGGGAAAGCTATCGGCGTGGTTATGGGGTGGTTCAAGTTTCCGTTTGTTAGATTTTTCGGCGATTGCTGGATGTCTGTCTGTGCGTGAATCGGGTCGAAATGGAAGCTGCATCACACCGAAGGTGCGTTCATATAGTGGACATAAAGGTGGACTTGGGTGATGTCGGATGTGCCCGTTGGGAATCGTGCGCCGTAGGGGCCGAGGTCTTCGGCGCGCAGGTTACCGGGTTCGCGGTCAGTGCGCGAAGTAGGTCTGCAGAATCATCGTGGTCTCGGTGCTTACCGGCACCGTGCGGTGGATGAGATTGAGCAATTCCTCAAGGGCGGTGGGGGAGGCCACGCGTACCACCAGTACGAAGCTGGGGGCGCCGGCCACCGAATAGCAGGAGACGATGCCGTCGATATTGTTCAGCTTGTCCGGAATCGAGGATTCGGCTGAGTAGTCGAGCGGGGTCACGTTGACGAACGCGCTGATGGGCAAGCCGCGCTGCTCTTGGTCGATGATGGCCTTGTATCCCTTGATGATGCCGCGCTTCTCCAGCTTCTGCACGCGCGACTGGGCGGCGGAGACGGACAGTCCGGTCGCCTGGGCCAGTTGCGCGAGCGTGGCGCGGCCGTCGGCCTCCAGCATGGTGAGGATGCGCTGGTCGGTCTCGTCAATCGCGGTCATGGTGTCTTCTCCGTTCGTTGTGCTCTGTGTTCACTGTACCTGTTGCCGGAATGCGATGGCTTTCCGATTTTGCCTGGTAATTTCAGTAGTTCTTCCTGTGTTTTCTGTTGTGTGGTGGAATGTTTATGCCTAAAGTCCTAATTGAATGTAATAATTCCTTCTGAAATAAGAGAACGACGAAATAATTCCATTGAGGAGGGATGATATGCAGAAGTTTTCCAACATGCCTCTGTCCGAAGTTGCATCTGCTGCTGTGCCTGCTGCCAGACGGGTTGCTGTGCCGACCGCCAAGCCCGCGAGCTTGTCCGCCGAAGCCCTGAATATCCCGCGCTCCGGCATCCGAGACGTATTCGACCGTGTAGAGCGCGTGCCTGACGCGATTTCACTGACCGTGGGGGAGCCCAGCGCCACGGCCGCGCCGCATATCGTGGCGGCCGCTTGCGAGGCCGCACAGGCTGGCCGCACTCGGTACACCAACGTGCTCGGCATCCCCGAATACCGCAAGGCCGTGGCTGATTACTCCGCCCGTGTGAAGGGACTCACTTATGATCCCGAAACCGAGATTCAAGCCGTTGACGGTGCCACGATTGGCCTGTTTCTGGCGCTGAAAGCCGTGGTAGGCACCGGCGATGAAGTGATTATTCCCTCGCCGTTCTTCACTTCCTATGACGCCGAAGTGATGCTGTGCGGCGGCCGCCCGGTCACCGTGGCGCTGCGTCCGGAGCATGGCATGCGCGTGAACGCGGCGGACATCGAAGCGGCGATCACCCCGCGCACCCGCGCCGTAATCATCAACTCACCCGGCAATCCGACCGGCGCGGTAACTTCTGCCGCTGAACTGGCGCGTATTGCCGAAGTATGCAAGCAGCACAATATTTGGGCCATCTCCGACGAGGTTTACCATCCGTTCGTGTTTGGGGAAACGTTCGGGGAAACGCTTGGGGGAGAGGCAGCCGTGGCACCATCGATTGCCGCGGTGCCGGGCATGAACGAGCGCACCATTGTGGTGGAAAGCTTGTCGAAAACCTACGCGATGACCGGCTGGCGCATCGGCTACCTGCTGGCACCCGAAGCGGTCATCGAACAGACCGGTAAAATCGCCGAACTCATGCACTCCTCGGTGAACTCCTTGGCGCAATACGCAGGCGTGGCAGCACTGGCCGGTCCGCAGGATCATGTGGCCGCCATGCGCGAGGAATACCGCGCCAAGCGCCAGATCGTGCTGGACGGTCTGGCCGGATGCCCGGTATTGCGCTTGATTGAACCGCAAGGTGCGTTCTACGCCTTTGTGGACGTACGCCTGACTGGCCTTGACTCCGGTGAATTCGCAGACCGTCTGCTGGACGAAGAGCACGTGGCCGTGGTCCCCGGCGAGGCCTTCGGCGAGGAGGGGCGCGGCTTCGTGCGCCTCTCCTACGCCGGAGATGCCGGCGAGCTGCGTGAGGGCGTCGCCCGTCTGCGCGCATTCGCCGAACGGGTATGGAACCCCATCACCGGACACCACACCGCCACTTATCACCCCATGGAGGTGTTGGCCTGAGGCTTAAAGCGAGGCTAGGCCGCCAATTCAGGCTCGTCGGCGCGAGCGATGGCCTGCTCGTAATCCTTGGTGCCCTTGAACACTTCCTTGGTCCACGGGTTGATGCCCTGCTTCTTGGCGCGTAGCAGGATGTAGCCAAGCGCCAGCACATTGGCCGCCAACGCGATTAGCGAGACTGCAAGGTTCACATTCGGATTGTTCACGGACTGGGTGGAGAACTTGGAATAGTCCTGGAACATCGGGAACACCTGCGCGAACATGCACCAGATGGCCAGCGTGTTGGCGCGGTTCTGAATCCAACCGCCCTTGTTCCAGAAGAAGTTGGCCACGGTGGGTGCCAGCAGCAGCGCCAGGCCGCAATACCAGGCGTGGGTGGGCAGACAGTTGTAGGTGTAGCAGAAGTTCCACAGGTCGTAGGCCACGATGAACACCCAGGTCATGTCCGGCCAGAGCATGTCATCCTTCTTCTTGGAGGCGTAGATGCCGAACCAGCCGGTCATGCAGAAGATGTTGAGCAGGCCGGCCACGCCGTTGAAGACGTTGTGCCAGCCACCGTACAAGGTCACGCCTTCGGTGGAGATCCACGTGGTGCCCCAGCCGCGGATGGCGGATTCGAAGTCGGACACTACGGCAATGAGGATGTTGATGGCCACGATCACGAACGGGAAGCACTTGAACCAGTGCGATTTGCCGATGGATCCCCACTTGTATTTGAGGGCCATGAAACCGATGCAGCCGATGGTGGCCGCGTACAGCTTGGCATAGTGGAACCAGCTGGTCATGTGTACGTAGGTCGGGTTGTTGAGGGCCCAGTCGGCACCCATGGCGGCGGCCGTGTAGATGGTGATGAAGTAGACGGTCAGCACGGCCGGTATGACGAGGAAGGCGATAACGCCACCGGTTTTGGTGCGGCGGGCCAGTTCGTTGGCGCCGATAAGACAGCAGAAGACGAGTATCCATCCGATCCATTGGTAGATGGCGTTGTCGCCGTAGACCTGAAACAGCATAAGCGGTCCTTTCCGTGTGTGCGCTGTGCGCCTCGCAGTCCTCCATTGGGTTGTTGAGACGCCTATAGACGCCGCTATGTTGACGCAGCGTCAATTTCTCTCACGGCACAGTCTAGCCTCAAGTTGACATCGCGTCAAAACAACCGTATTAAGGCTGCCGTGACTCATGCGATTTGTCGGTGACCGTTGCCCTCGCGGCGTTGGGCTGTATTAGAGTGGTTAGGGATATCTGACGAATGGGAGCGGAGGCCATGGCGAACAAGACGGCGGCGAATCGCAAGCCCAGCATGGGGGATGTGGCTGAGGCTGTCGGTGTTTCGAAAACCACGATTTCGCGGTATCTGCACGGCGAATTCGGGTGCATGTCCCCCGAAACCAAGGCTCGCATCGAAGCGGTGATCAGCGAGCTCGGTTACCGGCCGAACAAGATGGCGCAGGGGCTGAAGGCCACCGTCAGCCATCTGGTGGGCGTGACCATCGCCGACATCGGCAACCCGTTCAGCTCGCTGCTGCTCAAAGGCATCCAACAGGAGTGCCGCGCGCGCGACGTCCAGCTGCTGGTCAGCGACTCCAACAACCAGGCATCGTTCGAACGCGCGAACATCGAATCGCTGCTCGACGCCCAGGTCGACGGCCTGATCGTCAACACCGTGGGCAACAACGACGATTGGCTGTCCGAATACTGCGCTCGCCGCAACCACAAGCCCATGGTGATGCTGGACCGCATCGTGCAGCCGATCGTCTGCGACTGCGTGGCCACCGACAACCACGGCGCGGTGTTCGAGATGCTCGACTATCTGGTCGATCGCGGCTTCGACTACGTGGTGCTGGTCACGCGCCCCAGCGACGGCATCTCGACCAGAACCATGCGCCGCGAGGCCGTGGAACAGTATTTCCTCGACCGCGGCCTGCGCGGTGAAGTGCTCGTGTACCGCGAGGATGCGGCCGATCTGGCCGACCGTCTGGCCTTGACGATCGCGGCGCACGGTGGCGAGAGGATCTGCCTGTTCGCCAACAACGACGAAACCATGCACGATGTGCTGGAGGCGCTGCCCGCCTCGCCTGACGGCCATGTAGGGGTATGCGCATTCGCCAACGAGCGCTGGGCAAAGTACAGCGGCATCGGCATCACCTGCCTGGACCAGAATCCGGTGGAGATGGGCCGTGCCGCCGCCCGCGTGCTGCTGGCCCGTATCTATGACGGATACGACGGCCCGTACGAACTCAAGGAAATGCCCGCGCGATTGTGCGCGTTCGCCTCCACCGATGCATAGTCCAGGCGCTATCCAAGCGCCGGCAAAGCACCGGCAAGGTGGCATCGTCACCGGCCGTAAGCCGCAGTAGCGGCACGCTTCTCATCGCTTGACATCTCTCACGACACGCCGTTTGTTAACCGGTACACGTAACGCGGTGTATGCTCTAGTTAACCGATAAACGTAACCGATATACTAAATCGGTACACGTCACCACATAACCTGATAGAACACCACCACGGGCCGGCCGCATACGCCGGATTCCGGCCCTAGCTCAAGGAGGAGCGAGCTATGATCACATGGATCATGGGCATTTTGCTCATTGCGTCCTTTGCGTGTTTCGTGATCTACGCGATGCGCGGCGGCAATCTGACCATCGGATTCTTCATCCTGACCATCGTGTGGACGCTGGTCTACTTCCTCGGCATCCCGTTCGGAGTGGGCGAACCGTTCGATGTGATCAAGGAGACGTTCGCCGAACCGGCCCTGACCTACGGCCCCACCATCGTGCAGATCGTGTGCGGCGCATGGTTCGGCCGCGTGCTGGTCGACACGGGCATCGCCGCCTCGATCTCCTACCGCACTGCCAAGGTCGGCGAGAAGAACCCGGTGCTGGCCACCATCTGCGTGGCATTCGTCACCTGTCTGATCTTCACCAGCGCCTACGGCGTCGGCTCGGCCATCGCCATCGGCGTGATCCTCTTCCCGATCATGGGCCGCCTCGGCGTGCCCAAGCGCGTGGCCGTTCCCGTCTTCACCCTGTCCATCGGCGCCGCCATGTGGATCAACAGCGTGATGTTCGTGCAGTTCGCCGCCTTCTACCAGGGCTATGAATCCCCGGACGGCCAGAACATCGAATGGGGCACCCACTACCTGAGTTTCGGCATTCCCGCCATGCTCGTCCAGATGGCTGCCGTCGTCATCTTCATCCTCATCAACGCCAAGGCCATCGCGAACGGCACCCCGTACGAGGTCGGCGACCCGAACGAGCGCCCGTCCAGCGTGCCCGAAGTGCCGATCTGGACCTACGTGCTGCCCGTCGTGCCGGTGGCGCTGAGCATCGTCTTCCAGTGGGATTCCGTACCGGCCCTGTTCCTGGCCGCCATCATCGCCTTCTTCGGCACCGGCTACATGAAGACCTACAAGGGCTTCGTCAGCATCCTCAACTCCACCGCCAAAACCGCCATCGGCGACATCGGCAGCCTGATCGTCATGCTGCTCGTGCTGCGCTTCTTCCAGCACGCCGCAGTGACCGTCATGGCCGACTTCGGCCCGGCGCTCACCGCCGTGGTGCCGAACAACGAGTTCATCCTGGCCCTCGCCGTGTGCATCCTCGCGCCGCTCGCCCTGTTCCGCGGGCCGCTGGAGCTGTACGGCGCCGGCTCTGCCGTGATCAGCATCCTGATGGGCATGGGCGTGTTCAACAGCTGGTTCCTGTTCGCCATGCTTGTGGTGCCCTCGATGACCTGCATCTCCAGTTGTGTGACCCAGTCCTGGAACATGTGGGCCGTGGAATACAACGAGCTCGAACCCAAGACCTTCCTCAAGAACGGCGTGCCGGTCTACTGGCTGTGCACCTTCCCGATCATGGGACTGGCCAGCCTGCTGCTGTTCTGACGGCCCACCTCCATACCGCCGCACTTCACACTTCACACCTCACGTAAGGATTCTCCATGACCACCATCGGCATCAACACCCTCGTCTACATGACCGAACTCGCCAACGGCACCCCGCAGTCCAACCTGCTGCCGATTATCGCGAGCCACGGCATCACTCTGGCCGAAGTCCGCCGCGAATACATCGCCTCGGACGCCGAATTCGACCTGATCGCGGCCGCCGCCCAGGCCAACGGGCTCGACCTGTTCTACTCCGTACCCGAATCGCTCACCATCGACGGCGCGGTGAACCCCGGTTTCGCTGGCTTCCTGGACGAGGCCCGCCGCATGGGCGTCACGAACGTGAAGTTCAACCAGGGTGACGTCAAAGACGTGGCCAAGTCCGTGATCGACGACATCGACGCGGCCGCCGCCGCGTACGGCGTGACCCTGACCATCGAAAACGACCAGACCCCCGAAAACGGCACGCTTGACTGCACGGTCGCCTCCCTGCGCCACATCAAGGAACTCGGCGGCAACATCGGCTACACCTTCGACCTGGGCAACTGGTTCTGGCGCGGCGAGAACGCCGGCGAGGCCTTCGCCCAGCTGCTGCCCGCCATCACCGTGTTCCACCTGAAGAACGTGAACGGCGCCGCCACGCGCGAGGAGCTGGCCACCACCATGCTTGAGGATGGCGTGATCGACTGGAAGACCATGCTCCCGCAGCTTGACGCCTCGGTCCCGGTCTTCCTCGAATTCCCGATTCCGGCCGACGGCGTCGCCGCGCAGGTTGCCCAGGTCCGCGAGGTGGTCGGCCAGAAGACCCCCATCATGTCCGAAGTCATGACCATTGGCGAGCCGATGGTGAACCTCATCGCCGACTCCGCCGAAACCTTCATGGAAGCCCGTACTCTCCCGCGCGAGATGGCTGGCGCCGAATTCAACGTCGCCATCGGCGTGAAGCGCCAGGGCCACTCGATCAGCTACGTCACCACGCTCGGCAACGACTGGCAGGGCGACCTGATCGTCGACTACATGAACAACATCGACATCGACACCACCAACATCCGCCGCGTGGACGGCGCCGCCACCGGCTACCAGCTCAAGGTGCGCTCCAGCGACGGCGAGCCGAAGGTCATCTACTTCCGCGCCGGCTCGGCCGCCTCCCAGACCGCGCCCGACATCGTCGACGGCATCGACTTCGACGGCCTGAAGATCCTGCATGTCACCGGCATCTTCTCCGCGCTCACCGACAACACCTACGCCACCGTGATGCGCCTGGTCGACGCCGCCAAGGCGCACGGCGTGACCGTGACCTTCGACCCGAACCCGCGCCCCACCCTGTGGAACAGCGAGGAGCAGATGATCGAGGCCACCAACCGCATCGCCGCCAAGTGCGACGTGTTCATGCCGGGCCTGAGCGAAGGCCAGCTGTTCTCCGGCCTGACCGACCCGCGCGCCATCGCCGACTACTACTTCGACATGGGCGTCAGGCAGGTGGTCATCAAGCTCGGCGCCGAGGGTTCCGCACTGTTCGAGCGCGACGAGTCCGGCGCCCGCCGCGAGACCGTGGTGCCAAGCTTTGAAGTCGATGTGGTGGACACGGTCGGCGCGGGCGACGGCTTCGCCTCCGGCGTGATCACCTCGCTGCTGGAAGGGCTGGACGACGAGCATCTGCTGGAGCGCGCGAACGCCGTCGGCGCCATCCAGGTGACCAGCGTCTCCGACTCCGAAGGCCTGCCGACCGCCGGCGAACTCGCCGAATTCATCGCCAACACCCCGCGCAAGGAGGTCTCGCTGTGAAGCTGCAGGTAGCCATTGACCGCGTGGACATCCCGCGCGCGGAAGCAATCATCGACCAAGTGGCCGGCGAGGCGGACATCATCGAGATCGGCACGTCGCTGACCAAGGAATACGGACTGCGCGCGTTGGCCCCGGTGTGCGAGCGACTGGCCGCACGACCGGCCGGCGAGACCGGGCGCAAGGCCGTGCTGTTGGGCGACATCAAGACCTGCGACGAAGGCAAGTACGAGTTCGACCTCGGCTTCGACTGCGGATTCGCCTACCTGACCGTCATGGGATCGTCGTCGCTTGGCACGCTGGAGGTGTGCGCCGCGTCCGCCGCCGACCATGGCGGCGAGATGATGATCGACCTGCTCGAATGCGATGAGTCGCGCATCGAACTGATCTCCGGCTTCCCCGACGCCGTCTACTGTCTGCACACGTCAGTCGATTCGGGCGCCACAGCCGACCCGGTGGGCCAGGTGCGCGCGTTCAAGGCGCGATTCCCGCAGATCACGCGCATCGGCATCGCCGGCGGCATCAAGCCCGACCAGCTCGCCGGACTGGCTGCGGAAGGCGTCGAAATCGCCATCATGGGCTCGGCCATCACCAAGGCCGGCGACATCGCCGCGGCCTGCCACGCGTGCGCCGCGGCCTGCCACAGCGCGTGAGCGCATCATCGGAACGTTGTATCAAGGGAAGGAACATCAATGACCAACGAAACCACTGCCCCCAGCGGCACCGAGTCGCGCATCCTCGACCAGATCGTCGCCGAAATCACCGGCGTGATCGCCAAAATGGATGAGGGCGATATCGAACGCGCGATGCCGCTGATCGGCAAGACCGGCCGCGTGTACGCCACCGGCGAAGGCCGCTCCGGCTTCCAGGCGCGCAGCTTCGCCATGCGCATGATGCACATCGGCTACACCAGCTACATGATGGGCGAAACAATCTGCCCGTCCATGCATGAGGGCGATGTGCTGCTCGCCATCTCCGGCTCCGGCACCACCCGCCGCACCGTGGAGGACGCCGAAGCCGCCAAGAAGCTCGGCGTGAAGGTGATCGCCGTGACCTCCAAGCCGGAATCCCCGTTGGCTGCCGCCGCGGACGCCGTGATCGTGGTGCCCGGCCGCGTCAAGGGCGAGGCCGGCGGCTCCATCCAGCTGCTGAGCTCCCTGTTCGATCAGAGCGTGCACATCGCGCTCGACGCCCTGTGCCTGATGCTCTCCCGCCGCGACAACGTCTCCGACGCCGACGCCAACGCCAATCACGCCAACGTGGAGTGAGTGGCGGGGCCTGACGCCGCAAACGCAAAAACCCTTGGAATCGGACTGATTCCAAGGGTTTTGTTGTGTCTGTGGAGCTAGCCGGGTTCGAACCGGCGACCCTCTGCTTGCAAAGCAGATGCGCTACCAGCTGCGCTATAGCCCCGTGAGAAAAAAAGAGCGGCTCGCGGCCGCTTCATTTTTCCTGTGGGCCCGGGAGGACTTGAACCTCCGACCTCATCCTTATCAGGGATGCGCTCTAACCAGCTGAGCTACGGGCCCGATCCATACGCTTCAAAAGCGCACAAGTGATTACAATACCATTGAACGGCGGTATGTCAATAACGGCGTGTCGTGATTGTCGCTTGCGCCATGATTGCCGGCGCAGCGGAGCATGACGAGTGCGATGAGGCTGTTCGCGTGGCGGAAGCCGTAGGCCATGCGGATGGTGACCTTGATCCTGTTGTCGGACGCCTCGAG
>OJSH01001782.1_pt1 | contig 17769 bp, 9 predicted proteins | sample 1599441 | NCBI WGS metagenome assembly OJSH01 (sample SAMN04168658, study PRJEB22393) | human gut metagenome | biome: human gut microbiome; feature: stool | host: Homo sapiens | collected 2014-03-24 | reverse complement strand
ATTCATAATGTAAATCAAATACAACCTGTAGTGTCTTCAGGTGTGCGCTTACGTATAAAAGAAAGCGATCTACCGCGTGCATTGAAGATAACTGAGAGCTCTGCTTGGCTTTCTGAAGAGGTAGTGGGAGGGAAGTCACCCAAAGTAGAAAAGGAGAGTAATAAGGTCTTAATTCCTGTAGACTTTTCTAATTATTCAATGAAGGCATGTGAGTTTGGTTTTAATTTCGCTCAGAATATGGGAGCAGAAGTTGTGTTGCTTCATGTTTATTTTACACCAATCTATACCACGTCATTACCTTATGGAGACGTTTTTAATTATCAGCTAACAGACGATGAAAATGTAAAAAACATATTACAAAAAGTTCATGCAGACTTAAATACTTTATCTGACAAGGTAAAAGCAAAAGTAACTTCAGGAGAGTTTCCGAATGTAAAATATAATTGTGTGTTGCGTGAAGGTATTCCAGAAGAGGAAATTCTTCGTTATTCGAAGGAATATCGGCCACGTATTGTTATTATGGGGACTCGTGGTAAAAATCAGAAAGATATAGATTTAATTGGTAGTGTAACTGCTGAGGTCATTGAGCGAAGCCGTGTACCAGTTTTAGCCATTCCCGAGAATACTCCATTTAAACAGTTGGCAGAAGCTAAACGTATTGCATTTATCACCAATTTTGATCAACGGGATTTAATTGCATTCGATTCTTTGATTGCTGCTTTAAAGCCATTTCATTTCTCTGTATCTTTGATTCATCTGTCAGATGTTAAGGACACTTGGAATGAAATTAAATTAGGTGGTATTAAGGAATATTTTCAAAAACAGTATCCGGACCTGGAAATTCATTATGATGTTGTGATGAATGATGATTTCTTGAACAGCTTAGATAATTACATAAAAACTAATCATATTGATATAATTACGTTGACTACTTATAAACGCAATATATTCTCTCGCTTATTTAATCCAGGTATTGCTCGGAAGATGATTTTTCATTCCGATACACCGCTGTTAGTTATTTATGGACGCCCAAGCTAAAGTAAATAGCGCGAGCATTTCGAATTAATAATCGGTATTATGTTTAATATATAATACTAATATTCATTGGACCAGATTATTATACTTCCCTATTATAAAAATTTAGTATTTAGTAAGAAGCTCCTAAAAAATAAAAAGCCTAATCAACATCGTTGATTAGGCTTTTTATTAAAAACTATTGATGTGTTTATTGAACCATTTTTTCGATTTCTTCGAATTCAGGTCCCATATCCAAATTGTAGTATACCCGGTATAAACCATTCAACCATAAATCTTTTTGGTCAGGCTTCAATGCTCTTGCTTTTTCATAGCAAGGTTTTGCTTTTTCATAGAAAGCTTTCAAAGTTGCCTGATCTTCTTTATACTTAGGATCATTTACATCTGCTGTTGCTTTCTCTGAGAAGTCTTGTGCTTGCAGACAGTAGATTAAACCTAAATTAGAAAATGCTTCTGCGTAGTTAGGATCTATTTCTGTTGTCTTAGTATAATACTTGATAGCATTATTAAGTGCATCTGCAGCTTCTTGCTCTTTCTTTTCATTTTTCAAGTTAGTGTACATATTGTGATAAAGATATCCTTTTACATACAGATAGAATGTATTATTAGGATCTTTAGCCAACATATCATCAGCAAACTGCATAGCTTCATCGTATTTATTATTATTGCTATAATAATCAATCAAATGACCGAAGAAGAATGAATGTTGAGGGTATTTCTGCAAACCTTCTTTTAAAGAAGCAACCCACTTAATAGTATCACCTTGTGCTTTTAAAGCTGTAGAGATGAATTCCATTGCATACTGACCTACTTCCTTATCATTCTGTGCATAAGGAGCATATTTCAGAACGCTAGGGTAATCTTCCATCTTAGCCGCTGCCAAACTTGCATAATATGCAATCTGTGGTAAAATAGTATCTGTTTGCAGGAAATTTTCCTTTTCAAACATAGGATTCTGAGCTATTTCAATGTAAGTTCCAAAGAAATCTAATGCTTCTTTGTTCTTCTCCAAATTATAGTATTGAATACCTCCATTGATCAAGTTAGGACGCTCTGCTATAATTGCAGCAGCGTTAGCCTTTCTGTACTTGTTCTTAATCTTTCCCTTTTCATTTGGAACTTGTGCCAGTTCATCACATTTGAGGTAGTACTTACACATGTTTAATGCACTGTTGTATACCTTAAGAGTATCATAAGGTTTTCTCAAAAATGCGTCTTTCATTTCCTCCTCATTAATCCTTTTTTGAATAAAACCGGCTACATCCCAAGTGTCGGCATTATCCTTTGTTTCAGGATTAGTCAAGGCTTGATTGATGAGCTGTTCGGCCTTATTAAAGTTCGGCTTTACTTCATTCGCAATGCTTTTAGCTTCTTTCACAGTCTTTTCTTGAGCGAAAGTGAAGCCTGCAGCGAGCAATAAAATCACTGAAAATAATACTCTTTTCATGATAGTTGTAAAATTAAAATTAATATTATGTCTATTCTTCATCTTTATTATTGACTTCATTATCAGAGTTATAGTCTTTCTCCTCTCCTTCTACTTCATTTATAGTAGGCGGAATTGGAGAATTTTCATCATCAACAGGAATTTCATCTTCCATACTTTCTGATGTAACCTTACATACTGAACCGATCTCATCGTTTCTCTTTTCAAGATTGATCAGACGAACACCTTGGGTAGCACGACCCATAATACGGACATCAGCAACTTTCAGACGAATGGTGATACCAGATTTATTGATAATCATCAAGTCATTATCATCTGTTACAGACTTAATTGTTACCAATTTACCTGTTTTATCGGTGATATTCATCGTCTTAACACCCTTACCGCCACGATTAGTCTTACGGTAGTCTTCGATATCAGAACGTTTGCCATAGCCTTGTTCAGAAACTACCATAATGGTTTCTGCTTCAGGATCTTTGATGCAAATCATTCCAACGACTTCATCTTGCCCGTCTTCGTCAAGCGTCATACCACGCACACCGGTTGCAGTACGTCCCATAACGCGTACAGCACTTTCGTGGAAGCGAATAGCACGTCCATTACGATTGGCAATGATAATTTCATTGTCACCGTTAGTCATACGTACTTCGATAACGCGGTCGTCCTCACGGATAGTAATAGCGTTTACACCATTCTGGCGAGGGCGGGAATACTGTTCAAGTAATGTTTTCTTAATAACACCATTCTTGGTACAGAATAAGACATAATGACTGTTGATGAAGTCTGTGTCAGAAAGGTTCTTCACACGCAGATATGCATTTACAGCATCGTCTGAATCAATATTCAGCAAGTTCTGGATGGCACGTCCCTTGGAATTCTTGGTACCTTCGGGGATTTCATATACTTTGAGCCAATAGCACTTACCCTTTTGAGTAAAGAACATCATGGTATTGTGCATGGTTGCCGGATATATGTGTTCAATGAAGTCTGCATCGCGGGTATCTGTACCCTTAGAGCCTACTCCACCACGGTTTTGAGCACGGAACTCACTCAACGGAGTACGTTTAATATAGCCCATATGAGAAATGGTGATAATCATTTCGTCATCTGCATAGAAATCTTCCGGATTGAATTCTTCGGATGAGTAAACAATCTCAGAACGACGTTCATCTCCGTATTTTGCTTTTACTTCAATTAATTCATCAGTAATAACTTTGCGGCAAAGTTCGTCATTCGAAAGAATTTCTTCGTAATAAGCAATCATCTTCATTACTTCTTCATATTCAGCGTGAAGCTGATCCTGCATCAGTCCGGTCAATTGGCGCAAACGCATTTCTACGATGGCACGAGACTGAATTTCAGTTAATTGGAAGCGTTCTATCAAGCCGGCAATAGCGTCATTAGGTGTCTTTGCAGCACGGATGATACGGATTACTTCATCGATATTATCTGATGCTATGATTAATCCTTCCAATATATGAGCGCGTTCTTTAGCCTTACGCAAGTCATATTGAGTACGACGGATAACTACTTCATGGCGATGTTCTACGAAGTACTTAATCATGTCTTTCAGATTCAGCAAACGAGGACGTCCGTGTACCAATGCTACGTTGTTTACACTAAAAGAAGTCTGTAACAACGTCATTTTATAGAGCTTATTCAGGACTACGCTGGCGTTGGCATCACGTTTGATATCAATCACGATACGCATACCTTCACGGTCAGACTCATCATTGGCATTGGAGATACCTTCTATCTTCTTATCATTGGCTAAATCAGCAATATTCTTGATCAGTTCCGCCTTATTGACACCATACGGGATTTCCGTGATGACAATTTTGTCATGCGTAGAACTGGTTTCAATTTCTGCTCTTGCACGCATGATAACGCGACCGCGACCTGTAAGATATGCCTCGCGTACGCCACTCATACCATATATATATCCTCCTGTTGGAAAATCGGGAGCTTTCACATAGTTCATCAACTCCTCTATCTCAATATCGTTGTTCTCGATGTATGCGATGCATGCATCAATAACCTCTGAAAGGTTGTGCGTCGGCATATTGGTTGCCATACCTACAGCAATACCAGATGCACCGTTTACCAAAAGGTTTGGAATACGGGTAGGCATAACGGTAGGCTCCTGCAAAGAATCGTCAAAGTTGTTCTGCATATCAACGGTTTCTTTGTCGAGGTCTTGCATCATATCTTCACCAATCTTGCGCAAGCGACACTCGGTGTAACGCATAGCTGCTGCGCTATCGCCGTCTACCGAACCATAGTTACCCTGGCCATCTACCACCATGTAACGCATTGCCCAAGGCTGTGCCATACGAACTAATGCACCGTAAACGGAAGAGTCACCATGCGGGTGATACTTACCCAATACTTCACCTACAACTCTGGCTGATTTTTTATAAGGTTTATCAGACGTATTTCCCAGTCCCATCATTCCGAAGAGAATTCTACGGTGGACAGGCTTAAAACCATCTCTAACATCCGGAAGGGCACGCGAAACGATGACCGACATGGAGTAGTCAATGTACGATGACTTCATTTCCTCCTCGATGTTAATCTTTATAATTCTGTCTTGTTCAAGCATTTAAAAAGATTATTAATTATACATACTTTGGTTCATAAAAAACCACGCTAAAGTACTGCTTTTTTACGATATACAAAAGTTTTCGCCCATAAACTTTATTTCAGAACCATTCTCTCACCTACTTTGTTCTTATAATATATAAATAAGGTATTAATAAGGAGCTTTTTCCCTAGAATGAAAGCATTTTAGTATGATACTGGTGAACGGATATTAAACTGTGGCACGGGTTTTGTATATAAATAATAAATAAAACGATGAAATGCGTACTGGAAATTATAAATGCGTATCTTTGTATTAAGTAACACCTTAGAATAAGGAAGGAGAATATTAAGTATGAATAATCAGTTTTCACAAAGAGTTTCTGACATTATCACTTACAGCAAGGAGGAAGCTAACCGGCTGAAAAATAGATATATCGGTCCGGAGCATCTTCTACTCGGCATGTTGCGAGACGGCGGAGGGAAAGCTATAGAAATATTGCAGAAACTGGATATAGACCTAAACAGGGTTAAGAAACGCCTGGAAGGTTTTTTAAAAGAGATTGAAGATGATAACTTGTTGCCCGATGCAGACATTCCATTGTCTCCGATGGCAGCTAAGATATTGAAAATGTGTATACTCGAGGCTCGTCTGCTGAAGAGTGCCACTGCTGATACTGAACATGTATTGCTGGCTATCTTGAAAGACGGTAATAATTTGGCCGCTACGGTATTGGAAGAAGATAATATAGATTATAAGTCGGTGTTCGAACAGCTTTCTATGAAAGCCAGCCCTAACGCAGGTATGGGATTTACGGAAGATGATGACGAGGAAGAAGATGAGATGAATATGTCTTCACGTTCTTCTCAAAGTGGTAGTTCACAGTCTTCTACGCAAACAGCGTCTAAGAAACCATCCAATGATACTCCGGTATTGGATAACTTTGGTATGGATATGACCCGGGCTGCGGAAGAAGGTAGACTGGATCCTGTGGTAGGTCGTGAACGTGAAATCGAGCGGTTGGCTCAGATATTGAGCCGTCGTAAGAAGAATAATCCGGTATTGATAGGTGAACCTGGTGTAGGAAAATCAGCCATTGTAGAAGGATTGGCATTACGTATTGTTCAGAAGAAAGTATCCCGTATTCTGTTTGATAAACGTGTGGTAATGCTTGATATGGCTTCTGTAGTGGCCGGAACCAAGTATCGCGGACAGTTTGAGGAGCGTATTCGTTCTATCATTAATGAGTTACAGAAGAATCCGAATGTAATTCTGTTTATTGACGAGATTCACACGATTGTGGGTGCCGGAGCAGCTGCCGGTTCTATGGATGCTGCCAATATGCTGAAACCTGCATTGGCACGTGGTGAAATACAATGTATAGGTGCCACTACCCTTGATGAGTACCGGAAGAATATAGAAAAGGACGGTGCTTTGGAACGCCGTTTCCAGAAAGTGATTGTTGAACCGACCACTGCTGAGGAAACGCTCCAGATATTGAAGAATATCAAAGAGAAGTACGAAGACCATCATAATGTGGCTTATACGGATGAAGCGCTGGAAGCATGTGTCAAGTTGACAGACCGCTACATTACTGACCGTAATTTCCCGGATAAGGCTATTGATGCTTTGGACGAAGCCGGTTCGCGCGTCCATCTGACAAACATTACTGTTCCGAAAGAGATTGAAGAACAGGAGAAACTGATTGAAGAAGCCCGTCAACAAAAGGCGGATGCGGTGAAATCGCAGAATTTCGAACTTGCTGCCAGTTTCCGTGATCATGAGAAAGAGTTTTCTGCTCGTCTGGAAGAGATGAAGGCTGAATGGGAAGCTCGTTTAAAAGATGATCGCCAGATAGTTGGCGAGGAGGAAATTGCGAATGTGGTTTCTATGATGTCCGGTGTGCCTGTACAGCGTATGGCGCAGGCTGAAGGTATCAAGTTGGCGGGTATGAAAGAAGAGTTGCAAGCTAAAGTTATAGCTCAGGATCCGGCTATTGAAAAGGTGACGAAAGCAATTCTGCGTAGTCGTGTAGGATTGAAAGATCCTAACCGTCCTATCGGAACATTCTTGTTCCTGGGGCCTACGGGTGTGGGTAAAACTCACTTGGCGAAACAGTTGGCGAAATATATGTTTGGTTCTGCCGATGCGCTGATACGTGTGGATATGAGTGAATATATGGAGAAGTTTACCGTTTCTCGTCTTGTTGGCGCACCTCCGGGATACGTAGGATACGAAGAAGGCGGACAGTTGACAGAGAAAGTGCGCCGTAAACCTTACTCTATCGTATTGTTGGACGAGATTGAGAAAGCCCACCCGGATGTATTCAACATCTTGTTACAACTGATGGATGAAGGTCGTCTGACTGACAGTTATGGCAGAACTGTAGACTTCAAGAATACAGTAGTTATCATGACTTCCAATATCGGTACACGTCAATTGAAAGACTTCGGTCGTGGTGTAGGTTTTGCCGCCCAAAATCGTACGGATGATAAAGAATATTCACGCGGCGTGATACAAAAGGCTTTGAATAAGTCGTTTGCCCCTGAGTTTCTGAACCGTGTCGATGAGATTATTACTTTCGACCAGCTTTCGCTGGATGCTATCGAAAAGATTATCGATATCGAGTTGAAAGGCTTGTATGAGCGCGTGGAATCTCTTGGATATAAGCTTGTTATTGATGCTAAAGCCAAGACGTTCATGGCATCTAAAGGATATGATGTGCAGTTTGGTGCCCGCCCGTTGAAGCGTGCCATCCAGACTTATCTGGAAGATGGACTTTCGGAATTGATTATTTCTTCCGAATTGCAGACGGGTGATACGATTTCTGTCTCTTTGAACGAAGATAAAGGAGAACTGGACATCAAGAAAGCCTGAAAATGAAGTCTTCTTAGAAGATGATAAACAGTCAAAATGTCAGTCCTTATGGGCTGGCATTTTTTTTGCATTACACTTGCCAAACGATTAAATATATAAACTTAAAAATATAAATCATAAGTAGTATGCAAAAAGGAAATATTGGGGTAACTACCGAAAACATTTTCCCCGTTATCAAAAAGTTCTTGTACAGCGATCATGAAATTTTTCTCCGCGAGTTAGTTTCTAATGCCGTAGATGCTACGCAAAAGTTGAAAACCTTAGCCTCTATTGGCGAGTTTAAAGGTGAAGTTGGCGATTTGACCGTACATGTGTCTTTAGGAAAAGATACAATTACTGTTTCAGACCGTGGTATTGGTTTGACTGCCGAAGAAATCGACAAATATATCAACCAAATTGCTTTTTCAGGTGCCAACGATTTCCTGGAGAAGTATAAGAATGATGCCAATGCAATTATTGGTCACTTCGGTTTAGGCTTTTATTCAGCTTTCATGGTGGCTAAGAAAGTGGAAATTATCACGAAATCTCATAAAGAAGGTGCTCAAGCAGTGAAATGGAGTTGCGATGGCAGTCCGGAGTTTACCATTGAGAACATTGATAAAGCTGACCGTGGTACAGATATAGTACTTTACATTGATGATGAAAGTAAAGAATTCCTGGAAGAGGCCCGCATTTCTTCTCTGTTGAAGAAATATTGTAGTTTCCTTCCCATACCTATTGCTTTTGGTAAAAAGAAAGACTGGAAAGATGGGAAACAGGTTGAAACAGACGAAGATAACATCATCAATGACAGTAATCCGTTGTGGACATTGAAGCCCAGCGAACTGAAGGATGAAGATTATAAGAAGTTCTATCGTGACCTGTATCCGATGTCTGATGAACCTCTGTTCTGGATACATCTGAATGTAGATTATCCGTTCCATCTGACTGGTATCCTCTACTTCCCGAAAGTAAAGAGCAATATTGAACTGAATAAGAATAAGATACAGCTTTATAGCAACCAGGTATACGTTACGGATTCAGTAGAAGGTATCGTACCTGACTTTCTGACACTGTTGCATGGCGTGCTCGATTCTCCGGATATTCCGTTGAATGTATCCCGTTCTTATCTACAGAGCGACTCTAACGTGAAGAAGATTTCGACATATATCACGAAGAAAGTATCTGATCGTCTGCAATCTATCTTTAAAAATGATCGCAAACAGTTCGAGGAAAAGTGGAATGACCTGAAGATTTTCATCAATTACGGAATGCTTACTCAGGAAGACTTCTATGACAGAGCAAAAGATTTTGCCCTTTTCACCGATACGGATGGTAAATGCTATACATTTGAAGAGTATCAGAAGTTGATTAAAGATAGTCAGACTGATAAAGATGGCAATTTGATCTATTTGTATGCTAATCATAAAGATGAGCAATTCAGCTATATCGAGGCTGCTAAGAATAAGGGATACAATGTGTTGCTGATGGATGGTCAACTGGATATTGCTGTAGTAAGCATGTTGGAGCAAAAGTTTGAGAAATCTCGCTTTACCCGTGTAGATAGTGATGTTATAGATAATCTGATTATCAAAGAAGACAAAAAAGGTGAAACTCTGGAAGCAGGTAAACAAGAAGCTCTTTCTGCTGTGTTCAAGAGCCAGTTGCCTAAGCTGGAAAAGGTTGAGTTTAATATCACTGCGCAGGCTTTGGGTGAAAACTCTTCTCCTGTGATGATTACTCAAAGCGAATATATGCGCCGTATGAAAGAAATGGCTAATATTCAGGCAGGTATGAGTTTCTATGGAGAAATGCCTGATATGTTCAACCTTGTGTTGAATTCAGATCATAAACTGGTGAAAGAAGTTCTTGCAGACGAAGAAAAAGAATGCGACTCTGTTGTAGCTCCTATTCAGCAAGAAATGGATGACGTAGACAAACGTCGTAATGAGCTGAAAGATAAACAAAAAGGTAAGAAAGACGAAGAAATTTCTACTGCTGAAAAGGACGAAGTGAACGGGTTGGATCAGAAGTGGGAAGAACTGAAAACAAAGAAAGACGAAGTATTTGCCGGATATGCAGCTAAAAATAAAGTTGTCCGCCAATTGATTGACCTAGCATTGCTGCAAAATGGCATGCTGAAAGGTGAAGCTTTGAATAACTTTGTGAAGAGAAGCATCGAGCTAATCTAAATACGCCCTTTATTCACAATCTATATGCTGGGAGCATTGCAACTTTTATAAGAGTTGTAATGCTCCTTTTTTCGTATATTTTGTGTGGGAACGCTTGTTTTTTAGCGTTGGATACGTCCAATTTCGAAACAATTGCATATATTTGAGCTTTGATAATAATATATTTTCAGCTCGGAACTTTGAAGTATGAAAAGAATTCTTTTGCTTTTATCGTTTTGTTTCTTGTTGCTGCCCATGTTGCATGCCCAAAAAGTTGGACTTGTATTGAGTGGTGGTGGTGCGAAAGGTATGACGCATATCGGCATCATTCGGGCTTTGGAAGAAAACAATATCCCTATCGATTATATAACCGGTACATCCATGGGAGCCATTATCGGCTCGTTGTATGCCATGGGATACTCTCCCGATGATATGGAGGCTTTGCTGCGTTCAGAAGACTTTAAACGCTGGTATTCGGGAAAAGTAGAACCTAAATATGCCTATTATTTCAAGAAAAGTATTCCCACACCGGAGTTTTTTAATATCCGTTTTGATTTTAAGGATTCCTTGAATGTCAAACCGCAATTACCGACCAGTATGGTTAACCCCATTCAGATGAATCTGGTGTTTGTGGAGCTGTTTGCCCGTGCTACGGCTGCTTGTGACGGTGATTTTGATAGGCTGTTTGTTCCTTTCCGCTGTATCGCTTCTGATGTATACAATAAACGGCAAATAGTGTTAGGGAAAGGTGACCTGGGAGATGCTGTCCGTGCTTCTATGAGTTTTCCGTTTGTTTTTAAGCCTATTGAGATAGATAGCGTGCTGGCTTATGATGGTGGTATTTACAATAACTTTCCAACGGATGTAATGCGGGATGATTTCCATCCGGATATTATCATTGGTAGTGTGGTGGCTGCCAATCCATCTAAGCCTAAAGAAAATGACCTTATGAGTCAGATTGAGAACATGGTGATGCAGAAGACGGACTATTCTATTCCGGATTCTGTCGGCATCCTCATGACATTCAAGTATGATGATGTGAATTTACTTGATTTCGACCGTCTTCAGGAACTCCATGATATAGGTTACAATCGCACTCTTAGCCTGATGGATTCTATAAAGGGGCGTATTCATCGTAGGGTGAATGCAGATAATGTGCGTTTACGCCGTTTGGTTTATCGCAGTAATCTGCCGCAGCTCTATTTCCAGGAAATTTATATTGATGGAGCTAACCCCCAGCAACAGGCTTATATTCAGAAGGAATTTCATGATGAAGAAGATGAACCATTCACCTACGAAGATCTGAAGCGTGGATATTTCCGTTTACTTGCGGATAACATGATATCGGAAATCATTCCGAAGGCGGTATTCAATGAGGAAACCGATATGTACGATTTGCATCTGAAAGTAAAGATGGAGGATAATTTCTCTGTCCGCTTGGGGGGTAGTGTGTCTACGACGAGTTCCAATCAGATATATCTGGGATTGGGCTATCAGAACTTAAATTATTATGCTAAAGAGTTTACGTTTGATGGTCAATTGGGTAAAGTTTATAATAATGCCCAACTGATGGCGCGTATAGACTTGCCTACTCATATTCCTACTTCATATCGGCTTATTGCGTCTATCAGTACTTTTGATTATTACAAGAAGGAGAAACTGTTCTCTAAAAACGATAAACCTTCCTTTAATTCAAAGGATGAACGATTTCTGAAGTTGATTATCGCTTTACCGTTCTTAGCGAATAAACGGGCAGAATTTGGCTTTGGTATTGGGAAATTGCAAGATAACTATTTTCAATCCAGTGTGATAAACTTTGAAGAAGACCGTTCGGACAGGAGCTTATACAGGCTTATAGGCGGTTCTATTAGTTTTTATGGAAGTACACTGAATTCTCGTCAATACGCTACAAAAGGATATAACGAGAAATTAATAGCTCAGATTTTTACGGGAAAAGAAAGATATAAGCCTGGAAATCCGACAGAACAGCCTGTTACACAGGAACGGCAATCATGGTTACAGATTTCTTATATGAAAGAAGCATATCATAGTATGGCGCCTAAATTTGTTTTGGGATGGATGGCGGAAGCGCTGTATTCATCGAGAAACTTCTCGGAGAATTTTACGGCGACAATGATGCAGGCTGCAGAATTTTCGCCGACTCCGCATAGTAAGCTGATGTATAATGAGGCTTTCCGCGCCAATCAGTTTCTGGCTGCCGGTATCAAGCCTATGTTTATTTTCAATGATATGTTTCATCTGAGAGGAGAATTTTATGGATTTATGCCTATTTTTCCTATCGAGAAGAATACGCAAAACAAAGCATTTTATGGAAAAGCTTTCTCAAAGGTAGAATATATGGGAGAAGTTTCTGTTATTTGCCAATTACCTTTTGGAGCGATCTCTGCTTATGTAAATCATTATAGCTCACCGAGAAGGGAGTGGAATGTGGGGTTGAGTATCGGCTGGCAACTGTTTAATTACCGTTTCATCGAATAATTTTCTTCAAAAAAAGTTTGTAAAATGCTTGCAGTTTCAGAAAAAGTCCGTATCTTTGCACCCGTTAAACAAAAAGGCCGCGTAGCTCAACTGAATAGAGTAGCTGACTACGGATCAGCCGGTTACAGGTTTGAATCCTGTCGCGATCACGAAAAACCTCTGCAAAGTAATTTGCAGAGGTTTTTTGTTATACACCGTAGGGTAACAGTTATATCTGTGTAGACTCATGCAAATATGTGTGTGAGTTGATACAGATATAACTGTGTGCTTGTGCAGATATAAGTATTAATTTCTTTCCTGAGATGAATACATCCGTCTCATGAGACAGTAAAAATCAGCTTGTGAGGCGAAAGAAAACATCCCCTGAGATGAAATAATCTATCTCAGGGGATGTTTTACAAAGAAGTATCTTTGTTTTTTTTAGCACTTAATGTTTAACTCATCCAAAATCTTCCGCATGGCTTCAAAAGTAGTAATCCTGGTAGGCACAAGTGGGAGGCGAAGTTTATTCTCAATCATTCCCATAACGTTCAACATTGCTTTTACGCCTGCCGGATTGCCATCCACAAAAAGAAGCTTGAATAACTCGGCAAATTTATGGTGGATAGTCAATGCATTTGCATAATCTCCTCGCAATGCCAGTCTTACCATGCGGCTAAATTCGCGTGGAAATGCATTTCCGATGACTGATATGATACCAACAGCTCCCAAGGTAATCAAAGGGAAGGTAATACCATCATCTCCCGAAATAACGTCAAAATTAGCTGGTTTATTCTTGATGATATCATCCATTTGAGTGATGTCACCGGAGGCTTCTTTGATAGCAATAACATTTTTGAAGTCACGGGCAATGCGCAGCGTGGTTTCTGCTTTCATATTTACACCGGTACGGCCGGGAACATTATAGAGTACAATTGGAAGCTCTGTAGCCTCTGCAATTGCTTTATAATGTTGATAAATACCTTCCTGAGAAGGTTTATTATAATAGGGAACAACAGACAGAATGGCATCTACTCCGGTAAAATCGTCGTTTTGAAGCGTATTCACAATGGCACGCGTATTATTTCCACCAACACCGAGCAGGATAGGTATCCGACCATTTACGCGTTCGATGACCATTTTCTTGATTTTCTTTTTTTCTTCTTCCGTCAGTGTCGGAGTTTCTGCTGTGGTGCCCAGCACACACAAAAAATCAGTATTGTTTTGAAGTTGATAGTCCACCAAACGTATCAATGCATCGTAATCAACGCTTTCATCCTCTTTAAAAGGAGTAATCAGCGCTACCCCCATTCCTTTCAATTTAGTCTGTATCATGAGTGAAATTTAAGTAATCTCTAATTAAATGACTCGCAAAAGTACGAATATTTTCGATTTCTACAGCAAATATAAGCTATAAAAAAGATTTCACTGGAAAAATGTTACGAAATGAGCGCTAAAAACTCATCTTCGCTCATTATCTGTACACCCAACTTTTGCGCTTTTTCTAATTTAGCGGGTCCCATATTTTCTCCTGCCAGGATAAAACTGGTCTTGGCAGAAATGCTACCTACATTTTTTCCTCCATTCTTCTCTATCAAATCTTTATATTCGTCTCTGGAGTGATGGGTAAACACGCCGCTGATTACAATAGACTGTCCGACAAGTTTATCGGTATAGCCGCTCAGGTCTTCTTCCTTTCGGCTAAACTGTAATCCGGCAATTTTCAGTCGCTCTATTAATTCTCTATTCAGAGGATTAGCGAAGTAGGAAATGATACTTTGCGCTATTTTCTCACCGATCTCATCGATATTTATCAATCTTTCAAGATCTGCATTTTCCAGTTCTTCTATGTCAGTGAAGGACTTAGCTATTTTCTTTGCTACAGTTTCACCGACAAAGCGGATACCTAGGGCGAACAATGCTCGCTCAAAAGGCACTTCCCTACTTTGGGCAATACCCTTGACGATATTTTCCGCCGACTTATCTCCCATACGGTCCAGATTCTTGATATCGTCTACAGTCAGCTTGTACAGATCTGTCGTATCCTTAATGAGTCCTAATCGGTAGAACATATCCACAGTTTCCGGGCCTAATCCGTCAATGTTCATAGCCTTCCGGCTGATGAAATGCTCGATCTTTCCTTTTATCTGAGGCGGACAAGCCGTTTCGTTGGGGCAATAATGCGCAGCTTCTCCCTCGTAACGGATTAATTTGCTGCCACATTCAGGGCAATGAGTGATGAACTTCACTTTTTCACCTACCATCATACTCCGGGCATCTTTATCTACTCCGGTAATTTTGGGTATGATTTCACCGCCTTTTTCTACATAAACCATATCGCCGACATGCAAGTCGAGCCCTTCAATGATATCTGCATTATGCAGAGAGGCACGTTTTACGATTGTACCCGATAATTGTACCGGATCCAGATTGGCAACAGGGGTTACTGCTCCGGTTCTTCCCACCTGGTAAGTCACCTTGTTTAAGCGGGTCAATGCACGCTCTGCCTGGAACTTGTATGCGATGGCCCAACGAGGAGATTTTGCGGTGAAACCGAGGTTTTTCTGTTGTTTCAGGCTATTTACTTTCAAAACAATGCCATCCGTGGCTACAGGTAAATTCTTCCGTTCTGTATCCCAATAATGGATGTAATCGAACACTTCCTGCAGGCTGTGGCACTTCTTCATATGGTCGGAGATTTTGAATCCCCATTGTGCAGCTTTCTGCAGGTTTTCATAATGTCCGTCGCAAGGAAGTTCTTCTCCTAATAAATAATAAAGGTAGGCATCCAGTTTGCGGGAAGCAACTATAGCAGAGTTTTGTAATTTCAAAGTGCCTGATGCAGCATTACGCGGATTAGCGAAAAGAGGTTCTTCGCGTGCCTCTTTTTCGCGGTTTAGTTCCTCAAAGACTTTCCACGGCATTAGTATTTCCCCTCTGATCTCAAATAATTGGGGATAATCACCATGCAAAACAAGGGGGATAGTACGGATTGTCTTCACATTATCTGTTACATCATCGCCTTTTTCACCGTCACCACGGGTTACAGCACGTATTAATTTACCGTTTTCGTATGTCAGTGAGATGGAAGTACCGTCATATTTAAGCTCGGCACAAATTTCAAAATCTTCGTTCAGGGCTTTTTGAGTGCGATCATAAAAGTCGGATACCTCACCTTCGGAATAGGTATTACCCAACGAAAGCATTGGATATTTGTGTGTCACTTGCGTGAAATTCTTATTCAAATCGCTTCCTACGCGCATGGTTGGCGAATTTTCATCCTGATATTCAGGATGTTCTCGCTCCATCTCCTGCAATTCCCGCATCATGTCGTCGAACTCTTTGTCAGAGATTTCGGGAGCATTCAACACGTAATAATTGTAGTTGTGCCGATGCAATTCGGCACGGAGCTGATCTATCTTTTCTTTTGCAGTCATAGCTATTTCAGATTGTTTGAACGCAAAAATACAGGTTTCTCCTCTAATATTTGTACTTTTGCAGAAAATTAAAATTAATATGCGCATTGATATAATAACAGTTCTACCGGAGATGATTGAAGGCTTTTTCAATTGCTCTATTATGAAACGTGCTCAGAATAAAGGGCTTGCAGAAATACATATTCATAATTTACGTGATTATACTGAAGATAAATATCGACGGGTGGATGATTATCCTTTTGGCGGTTTTGCCGGAATGGTGATGAAAATAGAGCCTATAGAGCGCTGTATCAACGCCTTAAAGGCAGAACGGGAGTATGATGAGGTCATTTTTACGACTCCTGATGGTGAGCAGTTCAATCAGCCAATGGCCAATACACTTTCACTTGCCCAGAACCTTATTATTCTTTGCGGGCATTTTAAAGGTATCGATTATCGCATTCGCGAGCATCTGATCACTAAAGAAATCAGTATTGGGGACTATGTGCTGACCGGTGGAGAACTGGCGGCAGCAGTGATGGCGGATGCTATTGTCCGCATCATCCCCGGTGTTATTTCCGATGAACAGTCAGCTTTGTCCGACTCGTTCCAGGATAATCTTTTGGCTGCTCCAGTCTATACAAGACCTGCCGATTACAATGGTTGGAAAGTTCCGGAAATTTTATTATCCGGGCATGAGGCTAAGATTAAGGAATGGGAGTTGCAACAGTCTTTGGAACGGACGCGCAGACTCCGCCCGGATTTGCTGGGAGAGGAATAAATCAGTTGTATAAAAATAGAAAAAGGACATTCGCAATGAATGTCCTTTTTTATGTAAAACAGATGCGAATGATATTCACTTGTTATTAGTTATACCTCAAGCGCACCAATAATTTCTTTCACGGACTTATATCCGTGTCTATCGAGGTAGTCGTTTATACCTTCCGCTACTTTAATTGTAACTGTCGGATCGATGAAATTTGCCGTACCGATTTGGATGGCTGAAGCTCCGGCAAGCATAAATTCCACTGCGTCTTTCCAGTTCATGATACCTCCTAAACCTATGACAGGTATTTTTACCGCCTGAGCAACTTGCCACACCATGCGGAGTGCGATTGGTTTTACTGCTGCGCCGGACATACCACCTGTTATGGTAGAGAGTATAGGACGCCTGCGTTCCGCGTCTATAGCCATTCCAAGCAGTGTATTAATTAATGAAACGCTGTCTGCACCGCCATTTTCTACCGCACGGGCTATTTCAGCGATGCTTGTCACGTTGGGAGACAGCTTTACGATAAGTGTCTTTTTGTAAGCTGCACGCACAGCTTTTACCACTTCTTCGGCTCCTTTTGCGGTGACGCCAAAAGCCATTCCACCTTGTTTCACATTAGGGCAAGAGATGTTCAATTCAATGGCAGGAATTTTGTCAAGTTCGTTAATGGCTTCCGCTGTTTTTACATAATCTTCTATAGCAGAACCCGAAACATTTACAATCATATTGGTTTCGATGTCCTTAATACGCGGATATATCTGTTCAACAAAGTAATTTACTCCCTTATTTTGCAGTCCCACAGCGTTTAGCATACCTGACGGAGTTTCTGCCATACGCGGATATGGGTTACCTTCACGTTTGTGAAGAGTCGTGCCCTTTACAATTATACCACCTATTCGCGTAATATCAATGAAATCGGCAAACTCTTCACCATACCCAAATGTACCGGAAGCCGTCATTACCGGATTCTTCATTTGTAATTCTCCAATATTTACACTTAAATCTGCCATAAT
>OJSH01001737.1_pt1 | contig 18190 bp, 16 predicted proteins | sample 1599441 | NCBI WGS metagenome assembly OJSH01 (sample SAMN04168658, study PRJEB22393) | human gut metagenome | biome: human gut microbiome; feature: stool | host: Homo sapiens | collected 2014-03-24 | reverse complement strand
CCCGCTCCACGCCGCAGCAGTCCATGACCAGGGTGTCCTTGGAAATATAGGGGGCCATCTCCTTCAGATAGTCGATGGAGACTTGGGGATACAGTGCCACCAGAAGCAAGTCGCAGTCTCCGATCGTTTCCCGATCCAGATCTCCGGTCAGGGTGCCCTGGAGCTTGGCGTAATCCTGGACCACCCGGTTTCCGTCATAGCCGTATACCGCGGCTCCGCTCTTTTCATACGCCTTGGCCAGGGAACCACCGATCAGTCCCAGGCCCGCAATGCCGACCTTCATATCCAGCACCCCTCCTGTCAATCCTCAGCCAGAGCCGCCGCCTGCACCCGGCGGACCGCCTTAGCCACATCCTCAAACTGCTCCGGCCGCAGGGACTGGGCCCCGTCGCACAGGGCGTGGGGGGGATCGTTGTGTACCTCGATGATCAGGCCGTCCGCACCGCAGGCTGCTGCGGCCAGAGCCATAGGCTTGACATAGCGGGCCACGCCGGTGGCGTGGCTGGGGTCCACAATGACAGGCAGATGGGTCAGCTCATGGAGGACGGGGACTGCGGACAGGTCCAGGGTGTTGCGGGTGGCCGTCTCAAAGGTGCGGATCCCGCGCTCGCACAGGATGACGTTTTCGTTGCCGCCGGCCATGATGTACTCGGCGCTCATGATCCACTCTTCGATGGTGTTGCAGAGGCCGCGCTTGAGCAGAACGGGCTTGTGCATCTTGCCCACAGCCTTGAGCAGCTGGAAGTTCTGCATATTGCGGGCGCCGATCTGCACCACGTCCACATACTCCTCGAACTCGGGGATGCGTTCCTCGCTCATCAGCTCGGAGACGATGGGCATACCGGTGGCCTCGCGGGCCTTTACCATGTCAAGGATGCCCTCGGTCTCGAGGCCCTGGAAGGAGTAGGGAGAGGTGCGGGGCTTGTAAGCGCCGCCGCGGAAGAGGGTCGCGCCGCCGGCCTTGACGCCCTGTGCGATGCGGAGGGCCTGCTCTTCGCTCTCGATGCTGCAGGGGCCGGCCATGACAGCGATCTTCTCCTTGCCGCCGATCTTGACGCCGCCGCAGTCGATAACAGAATCTGCCGGGTGGAAGAGGCGGTTGGCACGCTTATAGGGGGCGGAAACACGGGTCACGTTGTCGATCCAGGGGTTGGCGAGGACGTCGCGCTCGTCGATCTTGGTGGTATCGCCCACGAGGCCGAAGACATTGTAGTCCTTGCCGGTGATGAGGGTGACGTCGAGGCCCTGCTTTTCGAAGCGGTCAACGATTTTCTCGAGTTCTTCCTTCGGGGTCCCCTTTTTGGTGGAGATGATCATAAAATTTTTCCTTTCTATCCTTCTTTTCCACGCCCTCTTTGCTCCGCTTTCCAGCGGAAGAGAGTCGATTTCTTACATCACTAAATGGGTGTGCGCACTGCCGTCCAGCCGCAGCAGCTGGGCCAGATAGGCGGCAGCGTGGAGATAGCCGCTGATGCCCTCGCCGATGAAGTGGCCCTGACAGCCGAACGAGACGATGTCCGTCTTGCGGAAGGGCTCGTGCTCGTCGGGCTCGCTGAGCAGCACTTCCACGGCAGGCACACCGCAGAGGCGCAGCGCGTCGAGGATGGCGACGCTGTAGTGGGCGTAGCCGCCGGGATTCAGGATGATGCCGTCGGCCCGGCCTGCGGCAGACTGGATCTCGTCGATGAGGTCGCCCTCGTGGTTGGACTGGAAAAATTCCACTTCCATGCCCATCTGGGTGCAGCACAGCTCGAGGTAATCCAGCAGACCGTTATAATCCAGCTGACCGGCCACACCCGGCTCGGTGAAGTGCATCATGTTGAGGTTGGGGCCGTTAATGACTAAAAATTTCATCCAGTGCCTCCATTGCGGCGGTCACGGCGTCCTCCACCGTGCCGCTGTTCGGGATAACGGCGTCTGCCGCCGCGAGATACAGGGGGCGGCGCTCCGCCTCCATCTTTTTCAGCGCCTCGGTGCTGGACGAGAGCGGACGTCCGCCGCCCACCGTCAGCGCATCCAGGGGCCGGTCGAGGAAGAGCAGGACGCCGTTCTGATGCAGCGCCCGCAGATTCCCGCCCCGCTTGATGATGCCGCCGCCGCAGGAGAGCAGCTGTCGGCCCTCTTTGGCAAAGCGGGCGGTCTGGGCGGATTCCTTCGCGCGGAAGCCGTCCTCGCCCTCGGCGGCGAAGATGTCGGGGATGCTGCGGCCGTCGGCCTTGACGATCTCCTCGTCGAGGTCGATGAACTTTTTGCCCAGCCTCTCGGCCAATGCACGGCCCACGGTAGATTTTCCGCTGGAGGGCATTCCGATGAGGGCCACGTTGAGCATATCGCGGCGGAGTGCGGCAGTGATGCGGCCGATCTCCCCTGCCGCGTCGTCGAACTTCCGGCTGAGGAAGTATTCGGCGGCGTACACGGCCTGCGCCACCAGCATCTCGAGGCCGCCCACAGCCACCGGGACCCCGGCCTCTTCGGCCCGGAGGATGAGTTCCGTCTTATCGGGGTTGTACACCACGTCCAGCACAGCTTCCAGCCCGGGCATTTTTGCCACGTCCAGACTGCACACGCCCACGTTGGGGTACATTCCGGCGGGGGTGGTGTTGATGACGATCTGTGCGCCGCTGGCAACAGCTTCTTCATAGGAGAGCTGGCCTTTGGCGGCGTCGGGCGTCCGGCTGACGGTGAGTACTCTGGCCGCGCCCTTGTCGCGGGCGACGGCGCTGGTGGTGTTGTGGGTGCCGCCGGTGCCGAGGATGAGGACGGTCCTGCCCGCAAAATCGACGCCGTGGGCGTCGCACAGGTGGGCAAAGCCGAGATGATCGGTGTTGTAGCCGTAGAGCAGGCCGTTCTTGTTGACCACGGTGTTCACCGCGCCGATGGCCTTGGCACGGGGGTCGATGTAGGTGCAGTATTCCATCACCAGCCGCTTATAGGGGATGGTGACATTGATGGCCTTGAACTGCCGCCTGGTGAGGAAAGCCCGGGCTTCCTCTTCGGTGGGAAGCGGGCAGAGGTCGTAGCGATAGCCGCAGAGCATCTCATGGATGATCTTCGAGTAGGAATGGCCCAGTTTCGAGCCGATGAGTCCGTATTCCATCACAGTCCCTCCCTGCGGTAGCTGGTGGGCCGCTCCATCCATGCGGTGCCATAGCGGGCGGTCATCAAATCGCCCACAGCCAGCGCGGCGGCGCAGGTCTGGACCATGGCGGCTCTCGGCACGATGCAGGGGTCATGACGGCCCTGAATGGAGAGGGGCGCGTCCTGCTTTGCAATGTAATCCACCGTCTCCTGCTCTTTGTAGATGCTGGGCGTCGGCTTGACAGCGGTGCGGAAGACGACAGGCATTCCGTTGGTGATGCCGCCGTTGATGCCCGCGTTGTGGTTGGTGGCCGTGACCACCGAATCGCCCTTCATGCGGAAGGCATCGTTGGCCTCAGAGCCTTTCAGGTCGGCGAAGCCGAAGCCGGTGCCGAACTCAATACCCTTCACGGCAGGCACCGAAAACGCCATGTGGGAAATAAGGCTCTCCACGCTGTCAAAATACGGCTCGCCCACACCGGCGGGCAGGCCGAGAATGGCTGTTTCAAGGATGCCGCCCACGCTGTCGCCCTCCGAACCGGCGGCACGGATGGCCGTTTTCATCGGCTCTTCGACGGAAGCATCCAGCAGGGCGAAGCCCTCGTCCCTGCTTTCCAGCACGCTCACCTGAGCGGCCAGTGCGGCGGCATCGTCCAGCGCAAAGGGCGTATCGGAAATGCCGGCACAGCGGGCGATGTGGGTGGTGATGTCGATGCCGGCGCGGCCCAGCGCACCCAGCACGATGGCACCGCCTGCCACCAGCGCGGCAGTGATGCGGCCCGAAAAGTGTCCACCGCCCCGGGCGTCCTGAAAGCCGTGGTATTTGGCGTAGGCGGTATAGTCCGCGTGGCCGGGGCGAAGAAGGTCAGCCGTCTTGGCGTAGTCGCCGCTGCGGGTGTTCTGGTTCTCGATCATCAGGGCGATGGCCGTGCCGGTGGTGTGACCGTTCACGACGCCGGAGAGCAGCTGAACTTTATCGGCCTCCACGCGGGGCGTCGAAAGCCCGTCGCCACGGGCGCGGCGCTTATCCATGCAGGCGGCAATGAATTCCTCGTCCACCGGCACACCGGCGGCCATGCCGTCCAGCACACCGCCGATGGCCCGGCCGTGGCTCTCGCCGAAGATGGTCAGTGTCAATGCGCTGCCAAAGGTGTTTTTCATGGTTTTAGTCCTCCATGCCCAGCAGGGGGCGCAGGCCCTCTACCGGGATGGTCTCCGCGCGCCAGCAGCCCAGGCCCGGCACCTTGATGACGGTGATCTGGCCGCCCTGTGCCTTTTTGTCGTGGAGCATCTCGGCGTAGACCTTGTCCTTGTTGTAGGCGGTACGCAGGGGCAGGCCCAGACGGCGGTAGACCGCACGGACGCGCTTCTGCAGTGCCTTGGACTCGATCATCGGCAGCATCCCCAGAGCCACGCACTCGCCGTGGTAGAGGCCCACGGTGCGGCGTCCCTTGACGCCCTTGACGGCCTCGATGCCGTGGCCGATGGTGTGGCCGAAATTGAGGGCCTTGCGCACCCCATGCTCCGTCTCGTCCTGCTCGACGATGCTCTTTTTGAAACGGAGGCTGCGGTAGATGATCTCGCCGATCTGCTCGTCGATGTCGCCCTTTTCAAAGATGGCGAACAGTTCCGGGTCGGCCAGCAGGCTGGCCTTCACCGACTCGGCCAGACCGTTGATGTACTGGCGGCGGGGCAGGGTGGCGAGGGTGCTGGGGTCTACGATGACCAGCCTGGGCTGCCAGAAGGAGCCGACGATGTTCTTCGTCTCCCCCAGATCCACAGCGGTCTTGCCGCCGATGGAGGAATCGATCATCGAGAGGGTGGTGGTGGGGCAGTTGATGAAGTCGATGCCGCGCATATAGATGGAAGCGGCAAAACCCGCCAGATCGCCCACGACGCCGCCGCCCACGGCGATGACGAGGTCGCCGCGGCCCATGTTGAACTCCAGCATCTGGCGCAGGACGCTTTCCAGAATTTTCATGCTCTTGCTGGCCTCGCCCTGCGGGACAGTAATAATTTTTGCGTCGCGGCACTGGTCGGCCACACGCTGTGCGTACTCGGCGGGAACGCCTGCGTCCGTCACCACCGCCACCCGGCGGTCGAGGCGGGCAAACTGGTACAGATTTTCCAGTGCGCCGTTTTTCAGGATGATGTCATAGCTGCGCTCACCCAGATTCATGGTGAGCTTGGTGCCGATAAATCCACTCATTTTGTATACACTCCTAACAGCCGCACCGTGCGGCAGGTATGGTCCAGCTCACGCAGCAGCGCGGCGGTCTCGTCGGCGGAGGGGTCGCCCACCAGCTCGACGTAAAAATAATAATCAAAGGGGACATGGGGCAGCGGACGGCTCTTGATGGACTCCATGTCGTAGCCGAAGCGGCCGATGACCTGGATGACCTCAGCCAGCTTGCCGGGTTTGTTGTCCAGTGTGAACAGCAGCGAGAAGCGGTTGCCCACGGTGGGCTTTTCGCGGCTGAGGACGATGAAGCGGGTGGTGTTGTCGCCGTCGGTGTTGATGCTGGGGACGAGGACTTCCAGCCCGTAGAGGGCGGCTGTCTCGGCGCTGGCGATGGCGGCTTTGGACGGGTCGCCCGACTCGGCCACGAACTTTGCGGCCATGGCCGTGTTGGGCATGGCCGTGGCGGGCAGACGGAACTGCTTTAAGAACGTCTCACTCTGGGCGATGGCCTGCTGATGGCTGTAAACGTGCTTGAGCTGGGCCAGCTGGGTGCCGGGCAGGACGAGCAGGTTCTGGGAGATGGGCAGGTCGTAGACGTCCACCACCCACAGCTCGGGGTGGTTGTAGCACAAGTCGAGGACGGCGGAGACATCGCCTGCGTGGCTGTTCTCAAACGGCACAACGCCGTGGGCGGTGTCGCCCCGGCTGACGGCATCGAACACCTCGTCCCACGTCGGGCAGCTGACGGCCTCCGCGTGGGGGAAGAGCGCCCGCAGCGCGATGTGGGCGAAAGCGCCTTCCACGCCCTGATAGGCGGCGCGGTTCCGGCCCAGCACCTCAGCTTCGTACTGCTTGGCGACATCCATCATGTTCTGGACATGGTCTTTATAGTAAGGCCGGAGGGCAGCATTCTGGATGCGGGCCGCAGCCTTTTCCAGCACCACCGCCTCCCGCGCGGCGTCAAAAATCGGCAGGCCGTGGGCCTGTTTGTATTGGGCGACGCTGAGCACAGCGGCCATCCGCCGCTCAAACAGGGCGGCTAGCTGCGCGTCCACCGCGTCGATCTCGGCGCGGGCTTGTTCCAGTGTGTCCATCTTTCCACATCCTTTGGGTAAAATTTCAATTCTTACAGCGATGATACCTAGTAAGTATACCATAACCCGGATGAGGAAACAACAAGCCCGGCTCTCTTTGAGGGTAGATAATATTTCAAATCCGGGGCCGTCAACGCGAAGAGATTGCAACAGGGAGACCCTCCTGTTTCCGGGGCCTGCGCTGTGTTTTATGCCCTGCGCCCTCCTATTACTCTGCGCTAATATCTGACATAAAAATCATAAATTTGACTTTATACTGCGGCAAGTTATAATGAAATTGTCAACAGAAAGGAGGCAATTTCAGTGAAAATCACCGCAGATAATTTTTTCACCACCTCGGACGGCATCCACATTTATTTCGAAGACCGAGGTTCCGGGCTTCCTATCGTGATGGTCCCCGGATTTTTATGCACCACCAAATTTTTCGAAAAAAACGCTGAGGTCCTCTCCAAAGAGTTCCGCGTCATCACGATGGACCCCCGCGGACAGGGCAACTCCTCCAAGACCTGCCAGGGCAACACCATCCGCCGCAATGCGCAGGACATCAAGGAGCTCATCGACCATCTCGGTCTGGAGCACGTCGTCCTGCTGGGCTGGTCGCTGGCCTCCTCCATCGTTGTCAGCTATGCAGCCGAATTTGAGCAGTACAAGCTCAACGGCCTCGTGACGATGGACGGCTCGCTGTATCCGTTCTCGGACGCCGACTGGAACCACCACCGCGGCCGTGACTATAACCTGCAGAACTGGTTCGACACCTACCTGCCTCTTTACTACGACCCCAAGCTCTTCTACGACAAATTCATCGCCCGCGTTTCCTGTGCGGAGGGAATGGACGATGAGATCCGGGCCTGGTTCGAGGCCGAGTGCAAAAAGACGATGCCCTGGACGGCGCTGGAACTGCACTACGACTTCTGCCTGACCGATAATTTCAGCAATCTGAAAAAGATTACCGTTCCTTACGCCGTATTCGGCGCACAGTCCAAAGCCTACGGTCTGGACATGGTAGACCGCTTTGCTGCCGAAGTGCGGGGCTACAGTGAGGTCCACAAGTTCTACAAGAGCGGCCACCTGATGTTCCTGTACGAGGCGGAAAAGTTCAACGCCTGTCTCGCTGACTTTGTGCGGAAAGCCGACGCGCTCTTCCGCCAAAAATAAAAACACCACACGAAAAAGGAGGAAAAAACAATGCTGCTCGCGCTCACAGGTTTCGTCATGATAGGCCTGCTGATGTACTTCCTGCTGAAGGGAAAGGCCATCCCCGTGACCCTCTTCGTCGTCCTTCCCATCATCGGTGCACTCATCAACGGCTTCGGCATCGCAGACATCACCGATTACATCAAATCCGGCGTCTCCACCACCTGGGGCATGGCCGCCCTGTTCGTCTTCGTCATCACCTACTTTGGCATCATGACCGATGTCGGTATGTTTGATAAGCTGGTCAAAAAGCTCATCAAGATCGCCAACGGCCGGGTGCTGGGCATCCTTCTGGTCGTCGTCCTCGTCTCCATCCTGGGCCATCTGGACGGCAACAGCCCCACGACCTACCTCATCGTCATCCCCGCAATGGCTCCCCTGTGCAAAAAGCTGAACATCCGCATCAGTACCATCATGATGGTCTGCACGGCCACCATCACCGTCATGAACCTCGTGCCCTGGGGCGGCGTGCTCAATCGTCAGTCCATCACGCTGGCAATGGATTCCAACGAGCTGTGGCATATGTATCTGCCTCTGCAGATCTGCGGCCTCGTCTGCTGTGTCGGTCTGGCCGTCATCATGGCCCGTGTCGAAGTCAAGCGCGGTGCCGGTAAGATCGACGTCGCCGCCACGCAGGAAGAAGAGACCGAAGTCGTGGACGAAGCCGCCGCAAAGCTCCTTCGCCCCAAGCTGCTCTGGTACAACGTCCTGCTGACTGTCGTCGTCTTCGTGCTCCTCTTCACCACTAAGCTTCCCAACTACTTCATCTTCATGCTGGGCTGCGTGTTCGCCCTCGTCGTCAACTTCCCTGACCCCAAAGAGCAGGAAGCCCGTCTCGCCGCACACGCTCCCAAAGCCATCTCTCTGGTCGCCACCGTTCTGGCCGCCGGTGTCATGGTCGGCATCCTGAACAACACCGGCATGATCGTCGCCATGGCAGAGTTCATCATCAACATCCTGCCCGCCGCACTGGCCAAGCATCTGCATCTCGTCTTCGCCTTCCTGGGCGGCTTCATCGGTCTGGCCGTCTCTCCTGACCCGCTGTACTACGGCATCCTGCCCGTGCTGATTGAGGTCTGCGGCAACTATGGCATCCCGGCCACCAGCGTCGCCATCGCGTTCGGCGTCGGCGCCGACTCCTGCTTCACGATGGCTCCGGTCATCGCCTCCACCTACCTCGGTCTGGCTGTGTCCGGTATGTCCCTGAAGGACGTCATGAAGACCAACTTCCTCCCCCACTGGATCATCGGCCTCATCATGATCGTCTTCGGCTGCCTCATCGGCACCATCGTCGTCTGAAACGCATTCTCGCTCCTTCCTCCTCCCGGAACTGGCCGATGCAGAGCACCGGCCAGTTCTGCTTTTCATTTTTCCCGTTTTGCGCTATGATAAAAGCGACGCAACGCCCTCTCTGGCAGAATGGAGCTGTCTCATGGAATACCGAGATTTTGAATATGTTCTGACCATCTATCAGGAAAAAAGCCTCTCGAAAGCCGCCGAAAAGCTCTATATCACCCAGCCTGCGCTCAGCATTTTCCTCACACGGCTGGAAACACAGCTTCAGACCCAGCTTTTCGAGCGCACCAAGCGGGGGCTCGTCCCCACCTACGCGGGCCAGAAATACATCGAGTTTGCCCGTCAGTCCATCGCGCTGGGCCGCAGCTTCGACCAGGAGCTGTGCGAGATACAGGCCGAGCGCAAAGGCATCCTCCGCCTCGGGACTTCTCCCCATATCGGTTCCATCGTTCTGCCCGAGGTGCTTTTTTCTTTCCAGAACCGCTATCCGAACATCCAGCTTGCCATCACAGAGGGGACTTCCCTCACGCTGGAAAAGCTCATCGACAACAACGAGCTGGATCTGGCCCTCATGCATCTGCCTCTGCTCTGCGAGCACGCAGGCTATACCCGCGTCAGCGACGACCGCTATGTCATAGCGATGGCGAAAGACAATCCCCTCACCCGCAAAGCCTACTCCAAACCCGGCTTTGCGCACCTCTTTCTCGACCCAGCGCTGGCCGCAGAGCAGCAGTTCATCCTCGCCCACCCGCAGCAGCGCGTCCGGCAGATCTCCGACCGCATCCTCCGCCATGCAGGCATCGTGCCGAAGATCCGGCTGGAGACCAGCAGCGTCCAGAGCGCCCTCTGCTTTGCTTCCAACGACCTCGGCATCACCTTTGCGCCGGAAAGCTATATCCCCCTTTTCAATGTACAGAAAGAGCTCGCTTATTTCTATCTGGAAGACAAATATGAAGCGTCCTGGACCTTCTGTGTCGTCTATCCCCAGAACGTCACGCCCTCCACCCCGGCCCGCTTCTTTTTGCAGGAAACGCAGCGGCTCTTTGGCCGATAAACAAAGAACGCCCCCTCCGGCAATGCCGGAGAGGGCGTTCTTGCTTATTTGCGCAGGTCTTCCCTGCTGCGGGGGGTGCCGAACACCCGGCCATAGGGGTTGTCGAGGTCGGCAGCCTTCAGAGATGCAGTTTTTTCGGCAGGCTTTTCAGGGATGCTGAGATGCTTTGCCTTCCCCCTGGAGAGAACACGGTACCGCATGGCTCAGCCCTCCGGAGCTGCCGTGGAGACAGCGCCTTCGGTCAGCTTCTGCCAGAATTCTTCGCCTCCGGCGAGGTTATCCGCAGTGCCGCTGTTCCACGCGCCCCGCATTCCCACATAGAACCGGGACATATACTCCTGACTGGAACCACTCCTGCTCTGGGTGGTGTCGGGGCCATAGTCACCGAGGTCGAGGCCAGCCAGGACCGGGCAGTCGTCCCACTTGTACACCATGTTCCACCAGTCCTCGTCGCTGTCGGCGGCGGGCAGAGTGCCGTCGAGATACCGCAGCGAGCCGGTGCTCTCCTCAAAGCCCGCCGGGTCCCAGAGCAGGAAAACAGAGCTGAGGCCGCCCTGTACGTCGGCGGCCAGCTTGGTAGTTCCAGCCATGGTCAGATAGGCGGCGCTCTCGGTCTGGGTCTCAGTGTCGGAGTAGTCGAGGGTGTAGACGTTGAGGGTCACGACCACCTTGCCGTCGCCGTTGCGGTCTTCGCCGTAGGCGGCCAGTGCATCCTGCAAAGCGTTCACGGTGTCCTCGGGCAGATAGTAGGGAGCCACCACGGCCACGTTATAATCGGGCTTGGTGACAAAGAAATACTGTCCGATGAAGTTGTAGGCCACAAAAGCCGCGGCGATGCCGATGATGATGACCCATTTCAGGTTATAGTCCCACCAGTTGGCCCAGCGCTCCTTGCGGGTGTACTGTCTTTCCTTGCGGGGGGCAATGTCCTTCGGGTCGATGTCGCGCTCGTAACGGTAGCTTGCCATGAGGCAGTGTCCTCCAAAGTCTTAAAGCTCTGCCAGAATGGTCTGGCGGACGGCGTCGGGCAGCTGCTTCTGCTCGGCCCGGCTCATGCCTGCCGTCTGGATGGGCGGCAGCACCCGGACGTATACCGTGCCGGGGGTGGCCCGGTTGCCGTGGGCCTCGAACAGGCCCCGTGCGCCGGAGATGGCCACCGGCACCACCGGCGCGCCGGTCTTGACCGCAATGCGGAAGGCACCGGCCTTGAACTCACCGGCGCCGCCCTCTTCGCCCTTGTAGCGGGTGCCTTCAGGGAAGATGATGAAGCTCCGGCCGCTCTCCACGATGGCGGTGGCGTCGTTCAACGCGCGCACCGAGGCGCGGACATCGTCGCGCTGGACGAAAACGCAGCCCAGCAGCTTCATCCAGCGGTTGAGCAGAGGAATTTTTCCCAGCTCTTCCTTGGCGAGGATGCCGTAGGGCTCATCGAGGCCGGCCAGCAGCAGCGGGATGTCATAATAGCTGCGGTGGTTCGCCACAAAGACGCAGGGGCCATCCTTCGGGATGTTGTCCAGTCCCTCGACGCTGAGCCGGACGCCGGTGACGTTCAGGATGCCTTTGCTCCAATGGGGGATGTGCTTTTTTACCAGCTGGCGCACCGTCTCGGTGTCGCCTGCGGCCAGCGCACGCTCGGCTTTGCATAGAACACTGTAATGGACGATCATGTACCCGAACAGATAAACGAATAACGCAATGGTGCGGAAAATGCTCACAGAGCGATACCTCCTTCTGGCTCAAAAAGCCGTTTCTATTGTATCACACTCCGCCCCAAAAAGGGAGAGGAAATACTTTTTTTACATTTGGAGGGCTTTGCGGCTTGCAAAATCCACAAAATCCGGGTATATTTATAATCAGAAAGCCAGCACAATGGCGTTTCCTGCCAAAACCGTGCTGTGCAATGTAAGCCGTCTTTCGGGACAGCGAGAGAGGATATTCACACAACATGAGTCTGTTCCCTTCTGCAAACGATTTCAAGTCCGGGCCGGGCGTCGAAAAGGACGCCCCCCGCAAGACCGGCGTAGGCCGCTTCTTCGAGCTGGTGGGCCGGGATATGAGCGGGATGTTCCTTGCAAACCTGCTCACCTGTCTGGGCTTTCTGCCCGTCATCTGTCTGGTGTACATCGGTTTCCTGATGAACAGCCTGCCCGTCATGGTGCTCAGTGCCGCCGTGGGCGGCATCCTGGCCGGTCCGGTGCTGGCAGGCATGTACGACACCGTCCTGCGCGCTCTGCGCGATGAGGCCGGTTACTGGTGGACCACCTACCGCAAGGCTTTCAAGCAGAACTTCAAAGCCAGCATCCTGCCGGGCGTGCTCTACTGCGTCGTGGTCACGGTGCAGATCTTCCTCGTGTACTTCTGCTTCAACCTGCTCTACCACGGCACCAACGTCGGCGTGGGGATGTGGGTGGCCACGGTGCTCAACCTCGTCATCTTCCACATGCTGTTCTCCTACATGTGGCCCCAGGTGGTCCTGCTGGACCAGCCTTTTGGCCAGACGCTCAAGAACAGCGTCAACTGCATGATCGCTTTCCTGCCCCACGCACTGGCTGCGTCTCTCGTGACGGTACTGTTCTGGGGCCTCGTCATCCTCTGTATGCCGCTGGGCCTGCTGCTCATGCTGGTGTTCGGCTTCTGGTTCCAGGTGGAGATCACCAGCCAGATCGTCTACGGCGACCTCGACCGGGTGTTCCGCATCGAGGAGAACATCCGCAGGCTCCACGACGCCGAGTATGAAGCCGAGATGGCCGAGGAGCGCAGCGACGACGAGGAATAAACGACACACCGACGCGGAAAGGGGATGCGTGCAATGGAACAGCGGAACAATCTGGTGCTGCAGGGCACGGAGACATTTTCCCGCGGACAGCTCGATAATGTGGCGCTGGACAACGGCAGCGTCGTGCTGGACAGCGTGGCCGGGCGGTACCTGCAATACGGCAGCTACACGACGCCCGAGTTCGCCATGCCGGCCTTCTGCAACCTGAACGTCAGCTGGAACGCCCATGCGCCCCAGAACACGATGGTGGAGGTGCGCTGCCGCGTCTATGCAGGCGGCAGCTGGACGGGCTGGATGAGCTTTGGCAAATGGGCGCCGGATTACCCCCGGGCCAGCATCAGCACCCACAGCGACGACGGCCTCATCTTCCTGATGGGCGACACCGTGACGGTGGCGCTGCCCGGCGGCGGCACCGGCGTCCAGCTTCAGGTCAATCTTTCGACCAACGACGACAAAGTCACCCCGGCGCTCCGGCTGCTGGCGGCGGCGGTCCGCCCCCTTGCGTGGGATAAGCAGGGCGGCCACCCCATCAACCGCCGCCTGTACTTACCGGAATACTGCCTCTCGGCCCATGACCCCAGCTTTGGCCGGGACATGGACCTGCCGCTGGTGATGGCGGCCCTGATGAACCGCTGGGGCGAGGACATCCTGCCCGAAGAGGTGGCCTACGTCATGGAGGACAAGACCACCGGCAGCACCAGCAACGGTGCTTTCGCCGCCGCGGCAGCGGGCTGCTGCGGTTTTCCCTGCTGGCAGGCGTGGATGGACCTGCAGGACCTGCGGGAGCAGATACACGACGGCTGTTCCGTGGCCGTGCGCATCGAGCGCCGCATCCGGGGCCAGCGGGACCCCATCGGGGTCTGGATGGGTCTGCGGGGCTTCGGCCACGACGACGCGGTCCTCGCCGATTATGTCCTGCTCAACGACCCCACCGCCGACAGCGACGGAGCCGTGAACTGCACGATGGCGGTGACGGATTTTGCCCGCTACTTCACCGGGCGGGCCATCGCTCTCCGCCCCAAGCCCCGGGACACCGAGGCCAACCGCCCCCGGCGGGTCTCCTGCGACTTTGTGTACAGTGCCGAGGATGACTGCTGGTATCTGGCCCAGAAAGGCCAGCGGCAGCTGCTCCCGGCCGAATTTTCCGGCTGGGCGGCCTGCAGCCCCCACGACGGAGTAGCCCACGCCACCACAGCCCACCGCACCTTCCGGCGGATGGAGCGGACACGGACCGGCGGCTTCCGTTTCCCGCCCGAGCAGACCGCCGCAGGCGGGCGGTGCAGCGTTTACATCGTGGACCATACCGGCACCATGCAGTTTGCAGAGGTGCGCCTGCCTGCGCCTCCGCCGCCCGCGCTGCCGCTATCGGAAGCAAACCAAAGCACCGCGCCTTCTGTCTCCTGAGAGGCAGCACAGCCAAGAGCTTTTTGGGATAAATCATCAACATGGGAGGAACATATTATGGCAAAGACGATCATCACTTTGGGCCGTGAGTACTGCACCGGCGGACGCTACATCGCCAAGGACGTGGCACGCGCACTGGGCATCAAGCTCTACGACAAGGAACTGATCACGATGGCCGCCAAGAATTCCGGACTGTCCGAGGAGGCCGTGGCCGCCAGCGAGAAGCGGCACACCCACAGCCTGCTGTACAGCCTGTATACGATGGGCAATGACCTTCCGCTGGGCGACCAGGTCTTCATCCTGCAGAGCCGCATCATCAAGCAGCTGGCCGACGAAGGCCCCTGCGTCATCGTGGGCCGCTGCGGCGACTATGTCCTGCGCGACCGCAAAGACGTGCTGCGCATCTTCGTCTACGCCCCCAAGGAGTGGCGTCTGGCTTACGGCAAGGAGAACAACATGCTGCAGGCCAAGGACGAAAAGGGCATCAGGGACGAGATCGACAAGACCGACCGCAACCGTGCCGCCTACTACAACTACTACACCCAGAACCGCTGGGGCGATGCCCACAACTATGACCTCGCCATCAACGCCGCACTGGGCCATGACGCCTGTGTGCAGATGATCCTTGCCGCCGCAGAGGCCAAGGAGAAGGCCATGGAGGGCTGATGCCCGCCGCCCCGGAGGGGGCAAAATAAATAATGATGCTGCGTGGGTGGGGTGCTTTTGCGCTCTGCCCACGTTTGCGGCATAGAAGAACTCTGCATCCCCAAGCTATCAACATCAAAAGGAGAAATCGTGGAAAACAAGCAGTCCTTATCCTCTCCCGCCGGTGAGCGGGAAAACATCATGGGTACCATGGACATCAACCCTCTGCTCATCAAGCTCAGCGTGCCGATGATGGTATCCATGCTGGTGCAGGCCCTCTACAACGTGGTGGACTCGATTTTCGTGTCCCACGTCAGCGAGAGCGCCCTGACCGCCGTTTCGCTGGCGTTCTCTTTGCAGAACGTCATGATCGCCGTGGGCGTCGGCACCGGTGTGGGCGTCAACGCCCTGCTGTCCAAGAGCCTCGGCGAAAAGAACCAGGAACGGGCCAATCAGACCGCCGAGAACGGCATCTTCCTGTCCCTGTGCAGCTACGCCGTCTTCCTCGTCATCGGCCTCACCTGCATGAAACCCTACTTCTACGCACAGACTTCGGACATGGACATCGCCCGGCAGGGCATCCAGTATCTGCAGCTCTGCTGCGTGCTCAGCCTCGGCCTCTTTACCCAGACCATGGGCGAGAAGCTGCTGGCCGCCACCGGCCGCACCCATCTGAGCATGATAAGCCAGCTGGTGGGCGCTGTCGTGAACATCGTTCTCGACCCCATCTTCATCTTCGGCTACTGCGGCGAGGCCCTGTCCGGCACCACCGGCGCTGCCGCGGCCACCGTCATCGGCCAGTTCTGCGGCGCGGGCATGACGCTGTACTTCAACCTCAATAAGAACCCCGACATCCAGATCAGCTTCCGGGGCTTCCGGCCCAGCGCCAAGGCCATCGGCCGCATCTACACCGTCGGCCTGCCCAGCATCGCCATGCAGTGCGTGGGCAGCGTGATGACCTTCTTCATGAACCAGATCCTGATGGCCTTCTCGGCCACGGCTGTCGCCGTCTTCGGCGTCTACTTCAAGCTGCAGAGCTTCGTGTTCATGCCCATCTTCGGCATGAACAACGGCATGGTCCCCATCATCAGCTACAACTACGGCGCACGGAAGCCGGAGCGGGTCAAAAAGACCATCCGCCTCGCAGTCTTCTACGCCGAGTGCATCATGCTGGTGGGCTTCTGCATCTTCCAGTTCCTGCCGGATAAGCTGCTGGGCCTCTTCGCCGCCAGCGACGCCATGCTGGCCATCGGCGTCCCGGCGCTGCGCATCATCTGCCCCCACTTCCTGCTGGCGGGTGCCGGCATCGTGCTGAGCTCGGTGTTCCAGGCGCTGGGCAACGGCGTGTTCAGCCTGACCGTCTCCATCTGCCGTCAGCTGGTGGTGCTCATCCCCGCTGCATGGCTGCTGAGCCGCACCGGCGAGGTGAACATGGTCTGGTGGGCCTTCATCATCGCGGAGGTGGTCAGCCTTGCGCTGAGCCTCGTTTTCATGGCCCGCATCAACCGTACCGTCATCGTCCCGCTCTCCGAAAAGCAGGACGCGGCCGTATAACCTGAAAGGAACGTGAACTCTATGGCAAAAAAGCTGAAGTGGAACCTTATCCTCATGAGCCTGCTCTATCTGGCGCTGGGCATCTTCCTGCTGATGGTGCCTGGCACGGCCCTCAACGTGGTCTGCTACGCGCTGGGCGGCGTGGTGCTGGCCTGCGCGGCAGTGCAGCTGGTGCGGTATTTTGTCGTAGAGCGCGGCGTGTTCCAGAGCCAGCTCACCCTCATCTCGGGGCTTGTCTGTCTGGCGCTGGGCGCATTCCTCATCATCCGCAGCGATGTGGTGGTGCGGGTGCTGCCCATCGTGTTCGGCCTGTTCGTCATCTTTGACAGTCTGGGCCGCATCCAGAACGCTCTCGAACTGCGCCGGTGCGAGTATTCGAGCTGGAAGATCTTTCTGCTGCTGGCCGTGCTCAGCGTCGTGCTGGGCATCGTGATGGTGGTGGACCCCTTCGGCACCATGGAGACGCTGGTGATGGCCATCGGCCTCATCCTCATTCTGGAAGGTGCGCTGAACCTGCTGAGCGCCCTGTACACCATGCTGGCCGTCCGGCGCTTTATAAAGCTGCATCCGGAGACCCAGTCCATGCTGGAAGCCATTACCGGCCAGGATCTGAACGGCGACGGCGTCATCGCCCCGGATGTCTCCCACGCAGATGTGGAGTCCACCGCTGTGGAGCTCGACTATGTGGATGAGAGCGCCGAGGTGGAGCAGGAGAACAAATAACTTTAGCGGGCTTGCCCTCTCAGTCACCTTCGGTGACAGCTCTCCCAAAGGGAGAGCCTCTGGCCTGCCGGAAGATTTTTGCCTCTCCCTTTGGGAGAGGTGGCTGCGACCAGCGGGAGCAGACGGAGAGGGCAAGGACGCTGACCGCATGGCAAACTGCTGCCGAAAAACGAAACCCAAAATCAATTCAACACAAAGGATAAAAAGAGTTATGGAAAAGTACGATCTCATCATCGTTGGTGCCGGCCCTGCCGGCATCTTCACCGCTGTGGAGCTGCTGCGCCGCGGCAGCAAGAAGCACATCCTGCTGGTGGAAAAAGGCAAGCCGGTGGAAAAGCGCCACTGCCCCAAGGCCGAGATCGGCCACTGCGTCAACTGCCGCCCCACCTGTGCCATCACCACCGGCTTCTCCGGTGCAGGCGCCTTCTCCGACGGCAAGCTGAGCCTCTCCTATGAGGTCGGCGGCGACCTGCCCAGCCTCATCGGCGAAGAGTTTGCACAGGAGCTCATCGACTACACCGACAAGATCTACCTCGAGTTCGGCGCTGACCCCCATGTGGAGGGCATCTACACCGGCGAGGACATCAAGGAGATCCGCAAGAACGCCATCCACGCCGGTCTGAAGCTGGTGGACTGCCCCATCCGCCACCTCGGCACCGAGAAGGCACAGCAGCTCTATCTCGCCATCCAGAACTATCTGGCTGACAACGGCGTGGAGATGCTCTTCTCCACCGAGTGCGAGAACATCATCCTCGAAGACGAGGAGTGCAAGGGCGTGCTGCTGCGTCAGGGCAACGGAGAGTCCCGCGCCGTCTACGGCGACACCGTGGTCATCGGCACCGGCCGCCGCGGCGCAGACTGGCTTGAGAAAATTTGTGCAGAGCACCATATCGCCCACAAGCCCGGCACCGTGGACATCGGTGTCCGCGTCGAGTGCCGCAACGAGGTCATGGAAAAGGTGAACAAGGTGCTGTATGAGTCCAAGCTCATCGGCTACCCGAAGCCCTGGAAGAACAAGGTCCGCACCTTCTGCCAGAACCCCGGCGGCTTCGTGGCACAGGAGAACTATGACAACGACCTGGCCGTGGTCAATGGCCACAGCTTCAAGGAGAAGAAGAGCGAGAACACCAACCTCGCCATCCTCGTCTCCCACAACTTCACCGAGCCCTTCAACCAGCCCATCGCCTACG
>OJSH01001726.1_pt1 | contig 18269 bp, 20 predicted proteins | sample 1599441 | NCBI WGS metagenome assembly OJSH01 (sample SAMN04168658, study PRJEB22393) | human gut metagenome | biome: human gut microbiome; feature: stool | host: Homo sapiens | collected 2014-03-24 | reverse complement strand
GCGACCACCGAGATCTACACTCTTTCCCTACACGACGCTCTTCCGATCTCCTGCTCGAACCGGATCTCCTGCGCCTTATTCTCTACGGCCGGAGCTGCGGAAGCCGCGGCCGCAGCCTTTTCAGCCTCGGGTTTCTTACTTACGGCGGGCGGAGGTGCGAAGCTCGCGGCTGAACGCCGGTAGAATTCATCCTTTTCATTGGCGTAGGCCATATACGCTTCTGATTTTGTCGTGAAGGTCTTATCCGCAATCGCTTCGCCGATCGTCTCCACGGAATTCCTCTTGCCGGGCCTATCCTGATCCTTCTTCATCAGATAAAGCGCCAGAACCAGCAGAACCAAGGCTCCAATGACTATCACGCTGATTTTAATTAACTGCTTGTTCATCTTCCTTGACTTGAATTATTTTCCGTTCCAAAAACGGCTCGATCCACAGGCCGTGCGGGTTGTTGGGCCAGCTGCGCTCGATCACCCGGATACTTCCGTCGGCGAACACTCGCCAGAGCCGGGCGTAGCCGGTGCCCTTTTCATGAAGATCCACCGCCATTTCGAACGCAAAGGTGCCATCCTCGTTCGGCGTGATCCGAAGTTCCGCGATCTTGGCCTCATAGCGGATGTTACCCTGGATAAAGCGATTGAAAAAACCGGCTTCCCTGCGCGCGATATACATATCCCGGATACTGTTGCCGCCGAGCCACCCGGCGGCTTCGGCCTTCGCCTCCCATGTATCCTGCGTCAAGGCATACCAATCATCGACGAACATGGCCAGGTGATGGCGAATCTCGATCTCGATATTATCCCTGCGCTGGGCATACCGTGCCGGAATAACTTCTCCGTCCGTAGCCACGTAGTAGGAGAACTCCAGCTGCTTGCCGAGCGTTTCCCGACGTTCGAGATAGTTGAGTATAAACGACACCAGCACCAGTAGCAGGCACAGGACGGTAATCAGGTTGTTACGCTCCAGTATTTTTCGAAACGACTGTATTTTTTCAGGGATCATAGCTACATTCTGAATAATTTATAACTCAATTCCATGACGCTTTGGTAGGCTTTGAATCGGGCCATGGCGATCATAAAGAAGCCGAGGATGGGCGAACTTGCGTCCGAAGCGTAAATTCTGAAACATTCCTCGCAGAAGGAATCCGCGACATACAACATGGGGCCGCAGGCCAGCAGGGCGATATAGATCATAAACCACTGCTTCCAAAGCGACCGGAAAGGCGACATGGCCCCCAGCACCAAAATCAACGGGGCGCTCCAGTAGATAACCTTCAGCCCTACGGCACGTATCGTCAGAAACGTCGGGAAGCACAGGTAATTCACCAGGTCGGCAAAAGGTTTCAGGACTCCCTGGGCGATTAGATAACCCGCTGCATTCTGACCTGTCCCGCTCTTGAGAAACGCATTCATAAGTATATTCCCGAATGACGTGGAGGAATCAGGCGGCGGAACAGACCCGTCGCCGAGATTCGACTCCTTCATAAATTCCGCGATGGCGCTATCGGCATGGAGCTCGATAGGCATTAGGGCATTGACCAATGTCTCCATGAATCGTATCAGCTCCGGAAACAAATACACGAACAATCCGCCCAGGAATACCCAGGAGAGATCTTCCCAAATATCCTTCGCGGGATTATTCTTCTTCTGGAGATAGATCATACCGCCCTGCAACAGCACGAAGAACCCCGCAAGACGACTTACTTCAGGCGGGATCTCAACCTGCATGTTGGATAGGTCTGTGAGAAAATCGAAGCCCATATCGCTCAGAAATAGGTGTTTAACATTTCGCTGTTGTACTTGATCGCTTTAGCCTGGACGTCGATATAGCTGACCTGCGAGTTCAGCCGGTCGAGATCGTCGAGGACTTTACGGGTCTCGGCAAGGCGCTCCGCATCGCTCATCACCAGAAACCTGTCCGAAAAGACCTGGGCCCCGTAAGCCGTCACGTCGATACATTCGCGCGTCACCTGGTTGCACAAATCAACCAAACTCGTGGTGTACTGCACATCGAGCCGAAGGTTGCCGATCATTTCATAGACCTGCTTGATACGCCCCACGCACGCGGCCGACCGGGTCGCTATCTCCTGCACGTCCCGGATCGTGGCCAGTTTATTATTCACCTTTTCAACCGCGTCGATGCCCTTGTTGATACCGTCTTTGACGTTGACCATCGTTTGATAGGTCTGCACCATCTGTTGCAGTTGCTCGGCATGGTTCATCGCCTCCTGCAACTCCAAGCTCGGAGCCACGACGGCCACCTGAGCCTGTGCGACACCCCATCCCAGTATAAATAATCCTGCTAATAATATCCGTTTCATAGTCTGTAAATATTAAAAATTATTAATGTTCTTTCTCATAGAGTTCGATCGCCGCGGCCATCGACTGCGTTTCTTCATACAACTTGCCCAACTCATTGCATATCTTACCTTCGGTCTGGAACGCCAGATACGTCCTCGGGCTGACGCAAAGCGTCATTATCGTAGATTTCTTCTGGCGGAAAATGTAGAACGACGAGTATCTGGGATCATCCGTATAGTTGTTCTCAAGGGCAAGGACACAGTTGCGGTCATGCTCCGAGAACCGCTTGGCATACTTCTCGAAGCCTGTCGGATCTGCCCCGGCGAGAAATATCGTCGTGGCGATATTTTTCATCAGCGCACCCGCAGCTCCGCCTTCTTTCTTGTAGCGATCCCCGGCATTCAAGGCCAGCTGGTCGAGGTTCTGCAGAACGATACATGCCGAGCCGTCCTTCTTGCGAATCGCCTGCATCTGATATAACACGGCCGAAAAAATCATGTCCATCTGCATCAGCTCCGCGAACTCCTCGTAAATAATGAATCCTCGTTTGCCGGGCTGTTCCCAGACAAGGGTGCGGATCGCAATACCGATCAGGTGGACTACGATACTCAGCAACTGGGGCTTGGCCTTGATATTCTCCAATTCGAAGATCAGCAGCCGCTTACCCTTGAGCCGTGCCGTAGGATTGTCGCTTTGGGCCAGCACATTCTCATAGACACCCCCACAGCACCACTCGCTGCCGTTATGTATGAACTGGTTTATATTGAAATACTCCGGCCGGATCTGGCATCCATCCAGAATTTCAGCGTAATTATTGCTCAACCACGCATAGAACCCGCGCCACGACGACTCTAAAGGCAAGTGCAAATACATCATAACGATTTTGCGCAGCGAGACCCTCTCCTCGGCCGACGGCACCGCATCAGGCTTGATGATAAGCCACAATGTCTCGCAAATATCGTCGACCCGCTCCTCTTCGGACGAAGAGCCGAAAGCGAACGGATCGAGTCCCAATGCCTCACTGGGGCTATATCTGAAAGTGAACACTTCTTCCGGATCGTACAAACGCGCGGCCTTGTCGTAAGAGCCGCCGCAATCCACAATGATATTGATGTATTCGGCTGTCTTATCATGGTGGTAGGCATCCACGACCTTCTCCAAGGTCACGGTTTTACCGCCTCCCGTCATACCGACCACGGCGATATTCCTCGAATCCGCATACTTCTTATTCGCATCGTAAAGATCATAGCGAAGCGGCATATGATCCACAGGATCGCTGAAGAACACACCCTCGGCATCCGACTCGTATCCCCCGACATTCTGGAACAACGCGATAGCCTGTGTTATATCCGCGATATAATAGGCATCGCTGTCCATGCACGCCACGGTCGCAGGATTGGAGCAGTAGACGACATTTCGCAATTCCACACCCGTCGGCACCACAGGCTCGAAATGCCGCTGCTGCTTGAGGAAATTCGTGACGATCGTCCGGTATTCCTTGACCTGTTGTTCGCTTTCGCCCCAGTAGATGATATTCGTATGCCCCCGGACAAGCATCGCCTCCATGTTGTCACCGATATTATGGCGGGTCGTTTCCATTCTATTGCGCTGATCCTCGGCATCGTCCGAAAAACCACGGTTTTTTCGCAGCATTTTCAACGTCGCCTCGATCATGGCATACTCCGTATCATGCCCGGTAATCGTAATGATCTGGTTGCAGATGTGCGGAAAAGGCAAGCCGATACCCAAATCTTCGAGCGTGCCGATCGGAACTTTCACCCCACGGCCCGGATAGGGCGTGCGCAGCACTTCGGGGAACTGGCGTTCATGCTCGATGCTCACAGCTCCGACATAGTTATCGCCGGCACGGACATAGCGTTTCGTAGCGTAAACATCCGTCAGGAAATCGCTTTGATAACCGTTGAAATAGTAGTGCATATATTCCCGGATCTCCGGCTCGGACAAAGGCCGAATATCCAGCAGTCCCGATCCCTGCAACTGCAAATACATCGAATCCAGCGTATTCAGGAAATGAGAATAGGCGCCATCCTCTTCCTTGAATTCCTTATGCGAAAGGGTGACAAAAGGGTTCTGTGATTTGGGATTGCGCGTCTCTCGGAAACCCGTATAGACGATGAACAGGTACGACGTTCCGTTGGTTTTCAGGCGCGACCGGGCATATGCCTTTTCCTCGCGCTGGATATAGGACATCTCCGGCATACACGACGCATCGAAGTACGACCGGTCATAACGGTCGCTGCGCATGATGATCGTACCCCGCGGCAGATCCTTCAATGCCACGCGCCAGATCTCTACGATCTGGTCGTATGCCTCCGCAGTATAGGAATAGGCCGGCGGTAACAGAAGACGGTAACAGAATACGACGTCCCCCTGCTGCGTTATCATCCTGTTGTTCGCGTACTCCTCGACCAGGGACGAGGCATCGTACTGCTCGCTCCTTGCGCGTGAATACGACTGCACGACAAGATAAAGCACCAGCCCGACGATCCCTATGAACAGTATGAATACAGCTACGAGCATATCAACGGTTTTTTAAGTGAGAGGGGAACTGTTTCCCATAAGTCAGGTTCCGGGACAGGCGGTCTATATTGCGGAATATCCAAAAAACGACAACTCCCCACGGAATCCAGAACAGGACAAAAAGCGGATTGAAAATGACTATGAGGATCGGTATGCAGGCAATACCCACACATGCCATGAATCGCTCCGCAGGCATGCCTGCGACCATTACGCGGTCGCGTAAGCGTCGGTTGATATAGGACTCCATTATCGCAACAGAACATTCATACCGGCATAGATCAGACCCGTAATTATCGCAATGACGATCACGGCATAAAGAGCGTTCGAGAGGATCTTCTTATAATTTTCCCCGTTATCCATCAGGTTGTTTACCATCCAGTAGACCAGCGCTACGAGTGCCCCCAAACCAAATAATACGGGAATGAGGGTCTTCACATCGCTTTTTACAGAGGAAAGGCTCCATTGCGATGCCTGCTGCGCGAACAGCGAGGTCGCATAAATAGTCGCTACGATCGTAAAAAACAGTTTTTTCATAACACCTTATATAATTTATTGTTAATTAAATGATTGCATAAATTCATTCGCCTCCCGGCGTATTCTGACGGCAATTTCGTGCAGCGCCGCACGATCCATACTGCGGATTTTCGGTGGTAGTTCTTTCTTCCCGCTGATGTGTTTGAAGCGGAAGCGTTTGACATCCCCGTAGAAGTACACGAACTCCCCTTTTTTCAAGAGGTAGAAATCGCTGGCTATATAGCGGGGCTGCTTGACGCCGCGGCTCGTAACCGTCGTTCCGTTCGAGGACGAAGAGTAGGATTTCTCGGTTTTCACGATCCGGGGCATCAGCCCCTCGTAATATTTCGCGGTCTGCTCCGTGCGGGTGCGGCCGAAGAATTGGTGCGCAAGGTTCGACAGGACTGTACGCTGGTTGAACTCCTTGCCTCCTTGGGTACGTTGAATCTGGCTCAAATCCTGAGTCGTGTACACCACACAGACATGAAGGCTCCGAAGATACGCCATATAGTTCTGGACGCGGGGACTGGGAAGCTCCGCGGCTTCATCCAGCAGCGCGACCGCATAATCGTTATCCTGATCGCCCATCATCAGCAGGCCCGCATCGGCGATCATGGCCAGGATCGGAGCGTTCGAGGATGAATTCTTGGGTTCATTGACCAAAGCCAGCGCTTCGCAGTTCCCCGGACGGTTGATCCGCAGGTCGATGTCATTGCCGCTCAGCAGGAAGAACCCCGCATCCGTATTGATCGTATTGAGGGCCAGAATGACTGTTTGCAGGATATTACTCGTCGTTTCAGGATTATCCGCCCCCTGGAAGAACACCGACGCCATAGAGGAAACCTGCGGATCGCGGCCCAACATCTTCTTCAGCCTTCCGAACGGGATCACCTTTTTGCCTTCTTTCAAATGAAGGTTATCCGGATCGTTTATTATCGACATCAGAAAAGGAAGGTGGCAGCACTCCGGTTTATAGAGCTTCAGATACCACGTTATGCTTTCAAGCAGCGAGGCTGCCGTATTTTTGAAGAAGCCGCCCGTCGATGTCGAATCTCTCGCGTCACCGCCCTGCGCAGCTATCAGGAAAGAGTCGATTCTCGACTTAAGCGACTGCTCGTCTTCGATGTACATGGGGTCGATCGGATTTATGCGCACACAGCGCTCATAGTCGAACAACGCGAATACATGGTAGGGAATCCCGGCCTCCGCAAAGAGCGGATAGACTGCCTGCGTAAGCTCGTATTTCTTCAGGTCGTGCAGCAGCATGGACATCCTGAACCTGACGGCATGCCGCACAAACGCCATGTTGCAGCTCTCCGTTTTTCCGCTACCCGATCCCCCGTTGATGTAGGTCTGGTCGTCGATACGCTTGATATAGTGCACATGGCCCCGGCTGTCCTCGACCTCCATTGTCAGTTTCGACCACCCGTTAACGCACCGGGAAACGCGAATATACACCCACCGATACGTCGGTATCAACACAATAAGCCCTGCGGCAAGGGGCAGCGCCCACGACCAAAGGTAAGTCACGATCTCCAGCCCGGCCCAGACGTAGATATAGCCGGGAACCATGAACGCCAAAAGTATAGCACAGACACCCAGCGGCTTGCACCAGATATAAAGTACCGGAAGCAGGGCTGCCGCTATCGCCAAATATTCGAGCAGGTTCATAACGTCGATTGATTTCCAAGGATCAATACTATAATTATCAACAACATGGCAGCGACAGCGATAATGATATTCGAACGCTCCACAAGCCTCGGCACAGGCTCGGAACCATGAGCTTGTCCGGCCTTCTCGTTTTCTTCCCGGTACTTCTTATCCAGCATCGCCTGCTTACGCATCATATACCATACGACCGCCAGCAAGATCCCGCCCAGCAGCTTCATGGCAGAAAGCCATGTAAATTCATATCCATTCATCTGTATCAAATATTTAAATCCGTGTTCCGTCGGTTTACAACTCAATATCCTTTCGTGAGTACATTCAAAAGTTTGAAAGCGCCTTTCAGCAACACCTGCTGCGGCGTCAGGGGTATGACCTTCACCAGATTGGCTTTCGCCATCGCTTGTACCGCAACTTTGTGACGCGCAGCATGTCCGAAAATCTTATATTCCGGGGTCGGGAGTACGGAACGTTTACAGGCTGCCGCAACCCTGCGCTGCACCTCTTCCTTGTAGGTCTTAGCCACAGCAGGAGAAAACCGCTTATTGATGTAACGGTTGATATAGTTTTGCTGATTACGTACCTTTGCGAGTTCCTTCGAGGGAATCTTCGTCGAGACATACTCCTGGATCAGCTCCCGGCGCTTCTCTTCGATCAGGGGATAGATCTTCTCCTGCAAAACCTTTTTATAGTATTGCGCCTGCTCCGCAGAAAACGCCTTATCCACGTAGGCTGCGAATTCGTACTCGTTTTTCAATCGGACGTCCGGGCCGAACTGCTGCATCCCATATCGCTCGAACAGCCTTTCAGAATGAGGCGACAACTGCCGCATCAACTCGTTATTCGCGTCGAGCAGCCGCTCGGCATATTTATCCTGATCGGGGGTCAGTTCGCGTAACAACTGCTCCAACTGGCTCTGTTTTTCGACCACGACATGATAATCGGGAAGTTCCGACGCGAGAAATCCCTCTATCGCCTTCGCCAACTCTGCCTGACGCTCGATCTGGACTTTCTCCAGCCCTTCGAATATTTCCCCCAGTTCTTTGCGCAGAGCGCCGTATTTCATGTCGGGGTGTTCCTCTTCCAATATGTTTACGACACCCCGGCGCAGATCGCGGATCGCCTTATCCAGTTCTTTATCCTCCAGGGCCAAGCGTAATAGGGTTTCCTCTTTCGCATGGACGGTCAGTCCCCTATCCGCGAGAATCTCCTGCAAGCGCACCACCGGCTGTCCCCGCTCTGCGACATACGAATCCAGTTTCGCGGTCAGGGTTTTTACACGCTCCGGTTCCAGTCCGAGGATCTGGTTCTTCAGCGATGCGAAATCCTGCGGCCGCTCGCAGCGTTGCGCAACTTCCGAGACCCTCTTCCGGGCTTATTCCGGCAGCAACCGTTCACGCGCCATCTCCTCGAAGCCGCGCAGATCCCGGATCCCGGCAGCGTCTTTACCGAAGAGCGCGAAGGCTTGACGGTTCACGAGCTCCGGCTCCCTTTCAGCCCAATATTCCCGGATAAAATCCGCGACTAAACGCCGCTCCTGATCCGCCATGTAACGACAGGCGTTGTCCAGGATTACCGACCGCCCGAGCCTCTCCTCCAAAAATTCCGTTTTTACAAGGAAGCAGTCCGTATCCCGACGCAATTTGATACTGTCGAAAAGATAATTTTCACGGCACCATGTGTCGGAGTATATCTCGACCCACTTATCGAAAACTTCGCGCCGGCGGTCGATGGCACGACGCATCACGATACCGCGCCTCAGTAATTTATGGGTCGTATATATCGGACTGTATCCTTGGAATCCCGCGGACTGAATCGTTTTATCTCCGACATTCGCAGCGACGCCTTCCGCCCAGGCAGGCATTGCCACGCCTTGCATGGTGTCCAGCCGGGCCAATTCCAGCTGGAGATCGTGCAAGCCGCACTCCATCAGTTCATCGGCATTCGCATCCGGACTCAGGGCTTTGATCTGCCGTACCAACTGCCCCTTGATCTGGTACAACTGCCGGGCATCGAGGGATTCGCATTGCAGCAAATTTTCATAGTATTCCCCATAGCTGCCGACTTTCAGCCGGCGGAACTCCAGGGCCTCCTGCCGCCGGACGGCGCGATCTTTCATAAGCTGCCGTTCGTACGCATAGGAAGACTGTTTGCGCAGATGCTTGGACTGCTCATAGCTTTCGGTAATGAGCCGGCTATGTACAAAGGTCTTATCGAAAATTCGCTCGCACGCGACTTTATAGGCTTCGCGGTTAAACCCTATCCTCACTTTCCGACCATTCAGGACATGCTTCTTACTGCCTCGGCCATTGGCATTGGGACTCAGGTTGAAGGAATTCGTAATATCACGCCGGCTGACAGCGATATGCACGTGCCAGTTATCGCCGGTCTTGGCCATCATCGGATGAAGGATCTCCTGGCTCCCGCCCGGACGAACCTTGTTTTCACGGATAAGTTTCCGCTCCAGCGTTGCAATCTTACGAGTGATCTCCTTCTCGTTATCCTCAGTAATACGCTGCCGCAGTTTCTCGATCTCCTTATAAATTTGCATATTCTTGCGGACTTCGGGATCGCTCTTTTTCCAGTAGCGGTCTTTCTCGACCATGCCGAACCACAACAGATCGTTGTTATCCTTAACCTCAGGGTGTCCGAAATTGCGGGCATAGGCATCCATACATTTCACCGCATATTCCTTGAGATAGGTGCGCATAAGAGTATCTTCGAGATCCGCAGGGACGACTTCACCGGCATCGGAGAGCGCTTGCCGCGTGTCGGCAATGGTACGGCGCAGATGCGCGATTTCCTCGCCGGAAGGAGAAAGCGAGAAGGTATAATAACGGGCCTCCTTCTTTTTCAGACCTTTGACATTGGCGTCGATCGCCTTCGTAACATCTTCACAATCGAAGGTACTGCCACGCCCGTTGAAAAAATATTCGCGACCCTCGACACGAACCGAATCGTTTTGTTTATCCAGATATGCAGACAACTGCCGGGAAGTAGCGTTCCCCAGCTGCTCCTGAACAAGACTTTCCTTCTCAAGATACCCGGCAAAATCCATCACAGAACTCTGACCGTATTTGGTGTTATCTACATAGTCTGTGATATACATAATTTTTCGTATTGGCTCTTGTAACGCACATAATCCTCTTTCGACAGACGGATTTGCATAATCGGGTTGCCCCGGAAATCAAAGGCGTCGGTCGCAGTTGTGAAGAATTTTTCCAAAAGCGACAGCGCTTCCGAGAGTCGGCTATCCTCTGTTTGGACGGCTGAATCATCATCGAGATCCGGAGCACCGGGCTCAGCATATTCCGAAAGCACTGGACGATCATCACGACGCAGCAGGGACTTGATAAAATCTTCTGTCCGCGATACCGAACCCGCAACTTTCACAAGCGTGACCTGATGGCCGACTTGGTTTTGGAGAATAGCTTTCAGGGCGTCACCTGCCGAGACCTCATAATCCAAATTATTCGTCGCATAATGCAGAATAATTCGTGAGGCAGCAATCCCCAAAGTCGTACATTTTCGCTCGGCAATAACACATAACTTTTCCTTAGCTTCTTGTGTTAATCGTACCGCAGAAAGGCTCTGTTTCCCCGTAACCTTTTTTGCCATTTTTTATGAGATATTTGATTAAATCGCCCAAAACAAGCGAAAAAACACACTTTATTTCACACCGCAAATATAATTGTTATTTAGTTATTTAAAGTATTTTTATGTTTTTATTGTGTATTTTGTATATTACGCTCATAACATAAATATATTTTATTTAATTGTATTCTAATAATTTACAATGTTTTTACAAAGCGAAATGATTCTTCCATCAGACAACAAACGAAAAGGCTCAGTTACGTTACTTGCAACAATTATTTTTCTACAAATCAATACATTACAACAAACATGTAACGTAATATGCAACAAAATCGAGGAAAAATTGCATCCGGCCATCCCACATAAACAACTACATATCAACACATTAGCAATAAAATCATAAAAACAGAATCACGCTTCAGCGTGATTCCCGCTTGTTCACAAAAAAAATGTTACAGGATCAGCCGGAATTCGGCGGACGTAAAGGCGACCCGAAGAGGGGCAAGGCGTAATGCCCCTCTTCGGGTCAGATTGCGCTTGCGTAATCGCGCCTTCGTCCGTTGAAATCCGGATGTCCGTAAGGCATCGGGCGGGCACCGGGCTATGGAAAATTTCCAGAATTTTCCGAAGCCCGTTGTCCGTAAAATTCGCCCCGGCAGAGCCGGGGCATCGGGCGGGAATAACCGCCCGGAATTTTAGATGCCGGTAACATTTTTTTACCGATCTCCGGCGTAGCCGGGTGGGCGGCAAATAGCCGCCCGCGGACAAAATCGGCCCCCGTCGATTTTGTCCGCCCTTTGCTTCTTTCTTCACGAAAGAAGGAATCCCCCATTCGGGGGAGAAAGGGGGGCTTTGTCAGCCGCCAAAGCGAGGCTCCGGCGGAGCGCATGGCGGCGTACAGACAAATACCTATAATTTGCGCCGAGCTTGTCGAAGGCGCAAATCGCGGCACCGAAAATCTCCGCAAAGCGGAGTTTTCCGGTGCCCGCCCCGCCGAGGCGGGGTGTTGAATAGTGAAGGGAAGAAAGATAAAACCGAAGCTATTCACCGAATCCGGGTTGCGAAACACGCCTCGGCTGCGTCCGCAGACACGCGGCGAAGCCTTGGGCCGGAAGGCCGCGCCGGCTTTGCGCCGAGGACTTGGGCACGTAGCGGGCATTGCCGCTACCTGCCCAAGAAACGGGGTGAGTGACTTTTCTTGGGTTCCGGTTTCTTTGTGTCCTCAAGACAAAGAAAGCGGACGCGGTTTTGCTCCTTTTATCGCGCTGGCAGGATAAAAGGAGGTCTCCCCTGCGGGGGACGGAAGGGGGTAGCGAGGAGTGAACCGAACCTTTTGAGCCCTTCCACGGAGCTCGAAAGGAGAGGCGCGACGAGCGGGTCGCGCTTCGAAGGGCACGAAGTCATCGGGTTCGTGCCCGCAGCCGGAGGCTTCCGCTCTCTGCGCCGATCGGCGCAGGTAGGGGCACGTCCCGGCGCAGCACGGCCGCATTGTGGCCGTGCTGCGCCGAGGGCGACCCGGAGATTTCTTTGCCCCGCTTTCTTTGGCTCCCGTAGGCAAAGAAAGCGGGCGGGCTTTTGCTCCTTTTGGCCCGGTTCCAAAAGGAGACGCATGCGGACAACACAAAAATGCCCCGGCATGCGCAAGCTGCCGGGGCATAATGTCGAGCAAAACCGCTCTAAGCGACCATCGCGCATGCGAGCGTAGCTAGTCGTCGGGCATACCTGACCCGACGCGATGGCCGCGCAGTCTATAACGATCCAACCCGGCCACCTGTCGGCTCAGATATACCGACAAAAACAACACCCCTCTTAATAAATCCCGGCCGGGCCATGAGGCTCCGGCCGGGATGTTGATATGTGAAGGGAAGAAAACAAATTTTACGCCGCAAACCGCTGCGGCACGATGTTCAACTCGTAAAGTTTCGCCACCAGAGCTTCGCAGAGAACCCGCGCCATGTTCACTTCGACGGCGTTGCCGATAAATTTTTTCTGCTCTTCCTGCGTGCCGATCAGTACGTAGTTCTCCGGGAAGCCCATGATCCGCATCAGCTCCGGGATACGAAGCATCCGCATCCGGATGTCCACCAGTCCGTACAGCGCCATGAACTCCTTTATCTGCACCAGCATCGGCGTATCTTCCGGGTAAATCTCGTAAACCAACGTTTCGTCCTCCAGCCTGATGAACGAGGGCAGCTCCTCGCCGTCCGCTTCGGCCGTCACCAGCCGCGGCGGCCGCTTGTCCATGCGGGCGATCAGCGTGAAACACGGCCGATCGGTAGCGGCACCCGCCGAGGCGAACTGCGGGTTCATCAGGTATTGCCATTTGCGGTTGGCAGTCACGGTCTGGGCCGGAGCGTCGAGCGAACTGCCGACGTTGCTGAAGTTGGTGTTCATGATCCACGGCGTGACGAGCCGCTGCTTCGGGTTCGTCATGACGGCCGGAGCCGGGCCGTCCGTTCCTGACGTCTGGCCGCCGCCGGAATAGTAGTTGGCGAAGAACGGACGCACCAACTGAAAGCGATCCTTTGTCGTGACAGTCGGTGACGGCCGCTCGATCGACGAGTTGAACCCGTTGCCGTAGTAGGCCGAGACGAAGGCGTGGTGATCCCGGCAGGTGATCGCGCCCGCGGGCGCATCGACGGCTGTGCATTTCCCCTCCGGAGACCCGCCGAAGTGCTTGCAGAGGTAGTACACCTTGGCTACGCCGAGACGGTTCTGCGTCGCCACGGTCGGGCACGGTTCGTCGATGCCGGGTGCGACATACTTCCCGGACTGGTTCATCGAGTTGTATTTGACGAGGAACGCTTCGCGCCCGCCGGCGACGAACTTCACCAGCCCCGCGTGGATGCGGGCAAGCGATGCCTCCACGAGCGGCCGCTTCCGGTCGAAGATCGACTCGCCCTCGTCCTCAAGGTCGAGGACTTCCCGCACTGGCCGCCACTTGCGAAGCTGCTGGCCGAACAGGTCGCCCTGTGCCGGGTTCTTGGTGTGAGTCGGTTTCGGAAAGACGATCGGAAGGCCGCGGCGGGCGAAGATCCCGAAGAACCGCCGGCGGGAAGTGTACGCCCCGAAGTCGGCGGCGTTCAGGATGCGGTGGCCGAAGTCGTACCCGTAGCCCCGCACGTTGTCGATCCATTTCCGGTACAGTCGCCCGGCATCCCTGCTGACGGGCTTGCCCCGCTCGTCCAGATCGCCCCACGACATGAACTCCTCCACGTTCTCGATCTGGATGTAATCGGGGTTCAGCGCCTCGATGTAGCGGAACAGGTGTTCGGCCAGCGTGCGGCTGTCGGCGTTGCGCGGAAGGCCGCCTTTGGCCCGCGAGAAGTTCGTACACTCCAGCGAGGCCCAGAGGACGACGAAGGCGTCCGGATACTGGCGGCGCATCCGGGCCGCATGGGCCGCGAGCGGCCCCAACTCCAGCGTACGGATGTCCTCCGTGTAGTGTAGCGCGTCGGGGTGGTTGGCAGCGTGCGACGCGATGGCGTTGGCGTCGTGGTTCACGCACGCGATCACCTTGGCGCAAGGATCTCCGCCGTGCCGCGCAAGGTGTACCCCGGTCGAGGTGCCGCCCGCACCGCAGAACAGGTCGATGTACAAAAGTCGGATTTTATCGTTTGAATTCATTGGGATAGCTTTTTTAAACAGGAGAAATCGGCAGCCCGGCCGTGATGGCCGGGCTGCCGTGTTGAATAGTGAAGGGAAGAAAAACAAAAATCGTTACCGTCCGGACTCCTTGATTTTGATTTCATAGTTGACAAACTCCCCGACCCGGCTATGGCCATACATGAGTTCCAGAAAATGCTCCACACTTTCAAAGGTGACTTTAATTCCATGCATGTCGCAATAATAACGGCCCTGCGTACTCTCATACAATTTCCATCGGGCAAAATTCCAATCTTCGATCGTATACCAAAATCCGTCGTGTGTTATAACAATCGTTCGCATAGTAAAAAATAGCGGCTGACCTGTACGCCGCAAGGTGTCAGTAGTTGATGATTTCGCCATTGCCGATCGTGATTTCCCGAAGGACGCAATCGACGGTGATCCGCCGCCCGTCGATGTCGATCTGCCAGCCTTCGCAGAGGTTCCGAGCCCAGACCAGACGGGTCGTATCCATTTGCAGGCCGTAGTAGATCCGGCGGCCTTCGCGGAACGTGAAGTTATGCCGCCGGATCTTCGTCGTGATGGTCTTAACGATGTCCATACCGGTAGTTTTGTGCGACGTAGCGCAAGGTGAAACTCTTGACCGCCCTATACCACGACTGCGGCGTCTCGATCGAGCGGTTCATATACTCCTTACAGCTATACTTGCCGTTGGCCGAAAGCGCCATGTACTCCTTGAGCTCACCCGTGATCCGCGTCCGAAACAGGTAGAACCACTCCCATTCGCAACACAGGGCGAGCTTGTCGGCATAGCACAACCGCGAGGGCCGAGCATCGTCCCGTCGGGAGTGGAACCGGGAATGATGCCGCGTGAACTCTTCCCAGCGTCGGCCGAAGATCCGCATGATCCGGGCCCCCAGCTCGACATGCGTTTCGCCTTCCGGGCCGTCCATGTTCGGCTTGCCCAGATAGCCCCAGTCATGGACGATAAACGCAACCCAGAGCCGGGGATCAGCCGGGAATCCGTACAACCGCCACCAAGCGATGAAAACCAGAAAAGGATGGATAAAGATGTTATGTGCTCCGAACAGGAGGCTTTTCGTACCTACTTTCATAATTTGCAGAATTTAATTACAACGACATGACGGCCGCCAGTTGGGCCTGACGGTATTTCGGGAAGATCCAGCCGGCGACCTTGCGGCCCTGATAAGTCAGACTGGAGTTGCGCTTGGCCTTGATACGCTCCAGAACCGACACATCGGAAGGTTCGTCGGTAAAGATGGCCAGGGCCTTCGCTGAATAGTCTACGACAAGAGCCCCGCGATGCAGACGCTGCTGGGCGATAGCTGCTTCCTCGCGGCGCTGCTTCTCGGCGGCCGCCGCACGGGAAATGACCTCTTCGACCTGTTCGGCCGCCAAGAAGGTCGGGTAAGCGAGATCCGCGAAGAATCCGCTGGCCGACTCGTGTTCATCGAAGATGAAACGCGTGCGGAAGTTCCGGAGCGACTTGAGCCCGATCAGCGTGTAGGTATAGCCGGCATGCTCGTCGAACATGATTTCGGTGACGATGCACTTCTCACAAAGAGAGTCCCCAAGCATGAAGCGTTCGACCACCTGGTGCAACGTCACGACCTGTCTGGACGTGTCGTAAACGATGCCTTTCGTTAATAATGCTACCTGTGCCATAATCCTTTGATTTAGGGAGCGGGACGTCGCCCGCTCCGGTTTTCGAATCGTAAAATAATCTCTGCCTTACCTACGCAAAACTCATTTTGTTGAATAAATTACGGGCTATCGAATCGGCTGAAACCCAGCACAACCCGCGAGTAGCCTCAAATAATTCGACACTGGCACACATTTCGCCAGGACTAAAAAGCTCTTCGCGCCGTACGTTTCTACCGTCGGCCAGATCCGGAGCGATCTCTACCGCTTTGCAACACAGATCGGCACGTACACGATCGCTCATATCTCGGCGAATCAGCACAAACTTTGCACCGCCAAAAATTCGGGTGAATTCCGTTGGACGGTAATCGTAATAATCGGTCATAGCATCGCATTGACTCGAATCATAGGCGTATTTATTAGCGATCGCCTCGACCTCTTCAACCTTTGGCCCGTCTTCATATGATACTGTTATCTCATCACCTCCGGAAAAAGATTTATAACGAACCGAGAATGTAATTTGCGGAAATACGGCCCGCAATTCGCGGCGCAGATTCTCCGCGGCACTCTTCGGGTACGGTTTCAGGTCAGGATACCGGGCAATCATTTGTTTTGCTGCATTGTTAGAATCGTTTTTCATAGCTGTAATTTTTTAAGAATTTGAATTATGCGGCATATTACCAGGATATTATACCATATCTTTTTTTCAGCAACCTACGGGCTGCTTGTGTTCCTTCGTTATCCGGGTGTCCTCTGGCCACACTCAAGAGGGCTTCCAATTTCGTTTCATGCGGCGGGATTATCTCGCCCGATTTCACCAAATTGTTATATTCGTCTATGGCGGCTTTGCGTAGCTTGCTGTATTCAATAATTGCAGCCTCCGCCTCTTTCTCGAATCTTTTTTGCCCCCGAGCCGTTAAGCGCATGTTTCGCCATTTGTCATCCATGTACCCACTTATCGGAGACCTCAGCCCTCGTTGCCCTAAATAATCATCCAGTGATATTTCCATAGCATTAAAATTTTAAAATGTTTGTATTTGCGCTCCGCTGGGGCTTCGCTCCCCGCCATCCGCCGACCACATCGAGCGGAGCTGGTTAATACGTCAAAGAACTTTATTGCTGAAATCTCGCTAACATCCTCGTCACGCCCTTTATCCTTTCTATCAAACATATCATTTTCTCGAAGGTTTGCCGGGCTGTGGTTTCCCAGCCGACGGATGTTTTCAAGATTTCAAAGAACGAGGGGTCATCCCCTTACACGTTGCCTTCAGAGCCTTTCTGATACTCGTATCGAACACTGACATTTTGAAATAAAAATGGAGCGGCCGCCCGTTCCTCTGGAATGGGCATAGGCGGTCGCTCTCTACCGCTAAACCGGCGCAAGGGTTCCGGGAAATATTTTTGAAAAAATTTCTTCAGCGTGCCCCGGCCTGCCGGGGTAAATTTTTTCATCATAAACATAGTTCCCGAAAGGACTCCTAAGAAAATATTTCGCGGGTTCATTGCCCGGCAAAATGCAGTGTTCGTACTTTGTATCAGAATGGTCTGAAGGCAACGTGTAAGGGATGAGACCCGTCAGGTCGCAGAAATCTTGAATTCAGCCGGAGTGCGAAACCACAGCCCGGTCAGACCCAGAGAGAAAATACCGCTCTCCCTCGCAACGCGAGGGGTGCCCTGCCGCGACGTGGAGAAACGAACGACTTGCAGGGCGTTGCAAGTCGTTCGTTTTAGGAGCGACCAATGCCCCGCCTGCGGGGCATGGTATGAAATTACGAGCAAAAAAAGAGAGCCGGCGAACCGGCCCTCTACATTACCTTTTGGAAAATAATGTCTTCAACTTGATCTCGGCGGCCACTTCCGGACACACTTTTGCCATACGTCCAATTTTTTGAGTCTGATTTTCGTTAGGCGTACATTTACGCAACCAACGTACGATGTCATCGGAATAGTTTTCCGTCACTTCAACCAGCTGGTCGATTATTTCTGACAATTTGCAGGCAGAAATATATTCGACCGATTCGACAACTTCACCACTCTCATCGATAAGTTCAATGTCGAAATAACCATCCAAAGAATTGGGGAAAATCACAACGGCTCCCTGATGTTTGAACCCACTGACCTTGAGTATAAAAGCCTTCCGACCAGCAAGGGTGCCACCAGCACCGCAGGTCACATTCCAACTCATGAGATTCAACGGTTTTTCAGCGAGAATCGACATAATTAAATCTGATGTAGACATAGCTTTTTGCAGACTTTATCCTCCTGCGCCGGAGTTCTACGCTGCCGAAACACTCGGAACAGCGATGCGGCCCCAGCCGATCACGGCGACTGCCCGAAGGCAAGGACACGCAAGGAAATATTTACCGACGGCGCAGCCGGAGGGCGCTGCGC
>OJSH01001636.1_pt1 | contig 19122 bp, 14 predicted proteins | sample 1599441 | NCBI WGS metagenome assembly OJSH01 (sample SAMN04168658, study PRJEB22393) | human gut metagenome | biome: human gut microbiome; feature: stool | host: Homo sapiens | collected 2014-03-24 | reverse complement strand
CGACCACCGAGATCTACACTCTTTCCCTACACGACGCTCTTCCGATCTGGAGAACCAGTCGGCGAAATGTTCCAGCAGCCAGATACGTTCGGTGTTCACGCCGGTACTCGGCAAATCCACGACTTCGGTGATGCGGTTACGACCATCCGTGCAGGTGGCCTCGATATCCGTCAGGTTCACGTCGGCGCGTACGTGCACGCCCAGCGGGTAGGCGATGCGGTGCATCATTTCACGCACGCGGAAGGAGCCGGTGCCGGCTCCCAGGTCCAACATGCCGACTCGTACAATCACGCTGGCTTTGGCGGCGATACCGGCGTCCACCACCGGTTTTTCCCAATCGCGTGCAATATCTTCCATGTCCAGCGGAATGGAGTGGGTGTGGAATTTACGTACAGCCGTTGCGCCTTTCGCTTCGGGCGCACTTTTTTTCTTCTGTTCGCTCACATCCTTCATTACTACTCCCTGCCTTCCCCGCCAGCAATCGTAAGGCGCTCAAATCTTCCGCGAATCGGACAGTGTCTCATATGCTGTCCGATATTCGGTCTCTATAGGTGGACAACTTGGCGCACTATATGGACTTCGTAACGTAAATAGCGATTTCGCGGGGATACACTATTGCCCACACAACAACCACGTTGAATATGGGCTGTGGGCTCGCAACGACTGGTCTCAACAACTGCGGAGGAGCCGCAGACGACCAGTAGACCGAGCAACCTGTTATTCGGCAAAGGAGGTTATATGGCAACACCTGAAGAACAGATCACTCCCGCTGACGCCGCCATCGTCACTACCGGGACCGGCCGAAAGGGCCCGGAGGAGCATGATCTTCCCGAAAGCCTGAAGTACGACATGGATCTGTGTCTTGAGATCCTGCGTAACGTACTGGGCGAATACAACCCCGAACTGCTCTCCACGTTCGACACCGTGCGTAATTACTCGGTGGAAGCCAGCGCTGAACACTTCGCCGAGTTGGAGGATTCGAATCCCGCACAGGATGGCCTGAAAGAGGCCGTGAACGTCATCGACAACATGACGCTGCACGATGCCCAGCTGCTGGCCCGCGCATTCGCCACGTACTTCCATCTGGCGAACCTGTCCGAGGAGAACTACCGCGTTTCCGTGCTCCATGAGCGCGAGAACAACGTGTCCGGCGAGCAGGCGGTCGATCCGATCAACGAGCTCACCGTCGCCTACCACCAGCTCATCAACGAGATGGGTCCGGCCAAGGCCAAGGAGTTGCTCGACCAGCTTGAGTTCCACCCCGTCTTCACCGCGCACCCCACCGAGGCACGCCGTAAGGCAGTGGAAGGCAAGATTCGCCGCATCTCCGAACTGCTCGAGGAGTGCAAGATTCTCGGCGGCTCCGATAAGAAGGAATGCCTGCGCCGTCTCTACAACGAGATCGACGCCCTGTTCCGCACCTCTCCGATTGCGCTGAAGAAGCCGACCCCGGTTGAGGAAGCGGACACGATTCTCGACATCTTCGACAACACGCTGTTCAACACCATCCCCAAGGTCTACCGCCGTTTCGACGACTGGGTCCTGGGCGACAAGGCCGGACTCGTCGAGCCCGTCTGCCCCGCGTTCTTCCACCCGGGCAGCTGGATTGGCTCCGACCGTGACGGTAACCCGAACGTCACCGCCAAGGTGAGCCGCGCTGTGGCCCGCAAGTTCTCCGATCACGTGATCGCCGCTCTCGAGGAAGCCACCCGTACAGTGGGCCGCAACCTCACGATGGAGGCCGAGACCACGCCGCCGAGCGCCGAGCTCAAGAACCTGTGGAGCCACCAGAAGGAAATGAGCGAGCGTCTGACCGACAAGGCCGCCCTGATCTCCACCAAGGAGATGCACCGCGCGGTCATGCTGGTGATGGCCGACCGTCTGCACTACACCATCGAACGCGATGCCGACCTCATGTACCACTCCTGCGACAACTTCCTCGCCGACCTCAAGGTGGTCCAGCGTTCGCTGGCCGCGGCCGGCGCCAAGCGTTCCGCCTACGGCCCGCTGCAGGATCTGATTTGGCAGACCGAGACCTTCGGCTTCCACATGGTGGAGATGGAGTTCCGTCAGCACTCCGTGGTGCACGCCCGCGCCCTTGCGGATATCCGCGAGCACGGCCTGCATGGCGAGCGCGGCGAACTGCAGCCGATGACGCACGAGGTGCTCGACACCTTCCGCGCCCTCGGTGCCATCCAGAAGCGCAACGGCCTCAAGGCCGCCCGCCGCTACATCATCTCCTTCACCAAGAGCGCCCAGAACATCAGGGATGTCTACGAGCTCAACCGCTTGGCCTTCTCCCACCCGGAGGACGTGCCCACCATCGACGTGATCCCGCTGTTCGAGCAGCTTGAGGATCTGCAGAACTCGGTGGATGTGCTCGAGGAAATGATCAAGATCCCCGAGGTCCAGGCTCGTCTGAAGGCCACCGGCAACAAGCTCGAGGTCATGCTCGGCTACTCCGACTCCTCGAAAGACGCCGGCCCGACCTCCGCCACGCTGGCCCTGCACTCCGCTCAGGAGCGCATTGCCAAGTGGGCTGAGTCGCACGACATCGACCTGACCCTGTTCCATGGCCGCGGCGGCGCCGTCGGTCGTGGCGGCGGCCCCGCCAACCGCGCGGTGCTCGCCCAGCCGGTCGGTTCCGTCAAGTGCCGCTTCAAGCTCACCGAGCAGGGCGAGGTCATCTTCGCCCGCTACGGCAACCCGGTGCTGGCCATCCGCCACGTCGAGTCCGTGGCTGCGGCGACCTTGCTGCAGTCCGCGCCGAGCGTGGAGAAGCGCAACACCGAGATGACCGAGAAGTACGCCGATATGGCCGCTCAGCTCGACGAGGCCGCCCACAACCGCTTCCTCGACCTGCTGAACACCGACGGCTTTGCCCCGTGGTTCTCGATCGTCACGCCGCTGACCGAAATCGGCCTGCTGCCGATCGGCTCCCGCCCGGCCAAGCGTGGCCTCGGCGCCAAGTCGCTCGACGACCTGCGCACGATTCCGTGGATCTTCTCCTGGGCTCAGGCCCGCATCAACCTGGCCGCCTGGTACGGTCTCGGCACCGCATGCGAGAAGTTCGGCGATCTGGAGACCCTGCGCAAGGCCTACGAGGAATGGCCGCTGTTCTCCACCTTCATCGACAACATCGAGATGTCCATCGCCAAGACGGACGAGCGCATCGCCAAGATGTACCTCGCCCTCGGCGACCGCGAGGACCTCAACAAGAAGGTACTCGAGGAGATGGAGCTCACCCGCAAGTGGGTTCTGGACATCGTGGGCGACAAGTGGCCGCTGCAGCACCGTCACGTGCTCGGCCAGGCCATCCGCATCCGCTCCCCATACGTGGACGCGCTGTCCGTCACTCAGGTGCTGGCGCTCAAGTCGCTGCGCAAGAAGGTGGACAAGGAAGAGCTCTCGCAAAGCCAGCAGGCAGGATTCATCTACCTCATCCTGTGCACCGTCTCCGGCGTCGCCGCGGGCCTGCAGAACACGGGCTGATTCCCGGCCGACCGATCGGGAAAAGCGAGCGGGGAGGTTCCGTGCCGATAAACGGCGCTGGCCTCCCCGCTCGCGTCATCCGGCCCTAGACTGGCCGGCGACGGCGCACGCCGGACGGACGCGCGGAACGGGCACCTCGACAGATCGGAGGGGACATGGGCAAGCCAGCGGACGGGCGCGGGAACACCGGGTCCACGGACGGCATCAAGGCGGAGAGCGACGCCGGGAACGAACGCCACGCTTGCAAAGCGAATCCGGCTACAACCGATGGCATTGGGAAGAAACACGGCACAGAAGATACGTCAGAAAATTTTTCCGGCGAGAGATGTGCTTTGGCACCGAAAGCAGCTACCAAATTCCTTAAGGCGAGTAGATGCTATGTGGCTTTGGGCAAAGCCAGACGCGTGCTATGGTGGCTGGGATTACTGCTGCTTTCACCAGCACTTATTTTGTGGGCGGAATGGGGCGCCAATGGCGATGATGATACTATAATCTGCAGAGTCTTAACGTTCTCTTCCTCTTCGTGCATGAATTTAACTACGGCAACTGAGTATGTACGTAGACTTACCTTAGTATTGATTATGGGGGTAGTCTGCTGGATTGCGGCGCTTGTCATCTTTGGCGTGCGTTCATATATGCGATCTGTATATCCGGAACTTCGTGATCATTCCTCTTCCGCCTCGCATGTCCTTGTGGGAATCATATCGTTTCTCGTGCTGGTCATGGTCTTTCCCGTTCTTGTGATAACACTACTTTCCGCTCTAATGACTCTATGACGTTTTACCAGAGGCGCATTGCATGGAATGGCTGAATCATTCCACGCAATGCGATCACAATCATGATTGATTAACGGTTCGGATTTTCAAGAGATTCAGCATAGGATAATGCCAATATACCAGCCTCCGCTTGACTCGGGAGTCGGTCTGCATGTGACGCAATGAGCAGTGCTTTTTTACTTCCGGATACGTTATCGAATATTCCAAGATCGATTCCATCAACGAGCTTTCGAAATGCGATGACCAGGTTGTCCGCACTTCCCTTGAACCGGGACTGATAGAACCGTTTAATTCGATTCGTCTCGCTTTGCGCGAACATGTCCCGCATAGCGGTGGACAATGACCTTTCGGAGGAATTGCTCTGCATGGACCGCGCCAGCAACCATGCATCACAGTCCGCGAGAACATCGCTGTAACTGAATCCCATACGAGCGTCTTGCTCGCCGAGATGAGCGTGCAGCCATGACGCCAGGTCCTCTTCCGGGGCATTCGCCAGGTAGCTTCCCCAAATCTGCAGCAAATCCAGGGCCCATCCGCCCAGATCACCGAGACCATAGTCCATTGGATCGTTCGTAACGCCCCATGTCAAGTATCCCAAGGATGTGGCGGCCATATGGGCGATGTCCCGATTGGGCAGCGTGCCTTTGATGACAGGCTGTGCATCACATGCGACACCGCATGCCTGACGCGACAAGGCCAATTCGCTGGGAGTAACCGGCTTCGGGGTGTACGCGTGCCATAGTGCCTGCGTGCCGGAACTTCCTTCCGACCAGTACTCAGGTTTGCGAAGCCACTGCAGGATGAGTTGACCGATACTGTCCTCATAAACCGCCACCTGGGTACCCAGAGCGGCAGGGGCTTTGTGACACTCCTGCTCGGGTGTCGCCGCCGGTCTGCAGAACACGGGCTGATCCGCGGCTGACCGACCGCTTGACGAGCAGGGAAGTTCCGTGCCGATAAGCGGCGCGGGCCTCCCCGTTCGCGTCGCACGGCCCTAGACTGGCCGGCGACGGCGCGCACGGAACGGGCGCGCGGGCCGAGTGACAGACTCGGATGATCGAAAGGGGACATATGAATGAGGAGAAGGACACGGACGGGACGACGGACGCGCACGAGGGGGACCACACGCCCGCGGACGGTGCCGGGACGGAGGGCGAAGGCGGCAAGCCGGACACTAGGCCGGGCGACAGACTCGCGACCATCCGACGCACGCTGTGGTGGATAGGACTGGCGCTACAGCTCCCATTCGCTTTGACTCTGATCCATTTTGATACCCCTTACCTGATATTGGAGCGTATCCTATGCGCTATTCCGCCAAGACTGGCAAGCGACCCGTCATCAATCGTCGGCATTCCCGCACTTGAAACGGAATGGTGTCGAGAATTCCTGGCACTAGTCCTGGGCGCAGTTTGCTGGGTTACAGCTGGAGTAATGAGATTAGTTGCGGACAGCCCATCAAACCATGGAAAAGAAACCCTTCCTGTACGCATCTTCGCCGGAATCATCACCATCATCGTATTGATGGCCACCGGTATTACAGGACTCTTCCTCGGCATAGCGGCCTTTTAGAAGTTTCCCCGTATCTGGCAGAGGAATTCCAAATCGAAAGCACAACAGCGAATGTGTGGGCAGACGACACATCTGCCCACACATAATGCATTATGCGAGCTACCGTCTTGGCTGATCAATGAATGCAGCGAACGCCCGAGCACTCACTTCAGCTTCCTGCTTATCAGGAAGCTTGTCTGTACCGGCAGCCTTTTTTAGGATGCTTTCGCTCATTCCAATATTTGTCAAACCAAGTGCATCAAGACCGTCCGCCATTGTTGAATATGCACTCACCACATTATCTGCGCTTGATGCAAAACGTTCGTCGTAGAATCGAACGATACGATGGGTCTCACTCTGCTTAAGAAAAATTGAAGCAAAACACGCAAAGCCAGCAGGCAGGATTCATCTATCTGATCCTCTGCACCGTCTCCGGCGTTGCTGCCGGCCTGCAGAACACAGGCTGATCTACACACCAGCGCATATGGGGGAAGCCTCGCTCACATCGAGCGGGGCTTCCCCGTTTTGTGTGCATCTTTCATCATCTTGCAATAATTCTTACATGTAAACAGAGAGTTCTTACATGAAAGAATTATTGAAAGGTGATGAAAGAACTTACTTTCACGCGCGTCAATCATCCCAACACGTATCGGGATGACGGCCCATTCCCCTCGCGGCGCAACTTGCCCGCATCCTCTAGCTTCTTCAACAACCGGTATGCACTGATATAGCTCAGGCCAAACAAATCCATGACATCCGCCGTAGTGACGACACCATCATTTTTTTCGGCGAACTCCAGAACAAGGCCACTGCGCCGGGTGGCATCGATGTCACGCTGGCGCACGTAAGACGCCAGCCCCTCTGAACGTTTGTACACTCGGGCACTCAGCATATACGAACGAGAGCTCCCGCTACCGACCCCCTCTACCAAACCAGCTTCCACCAGATTCTCAACAGCGGACACGATGCGTCGATGCTCCAAATGGGAGAAATCGCACAATTGGACCACGGTAAGCCTACGATGCTCACGCAGCAGCGAGAGCACAATCAGTGACCAGACCGGCAATGGAGCCCCACGTCGACGTTCCTCGTCGCCAATCATGGTTACGAATGCCTCGTCAGGTACCACACGGCGCAAGAACAAGATAACTTCCTCAGCACTGGACTGTGAATAATCCGGGAAAGAACCACCCGCCGCAATCGACCCGGCATAGATGGTATCCACGCCTCGTCCGGTGCGTTCAACATATCCGGCAGCTTTCAGAATCAGGGCAAGCTGCGGATTGCGGGAACGCGGTTGTGCAGTAAGCAGGTTATCTTCGGAAACACCCTCTATGAATCCTCCGGGGTTGGCTATGGTCAACCCATCATCATCAACCAGGAATCTCACCGAACCCATTCGTGCATAATCGCGATGGCAGAAAGCGTTAATCATTGCCTCACGGAATGCCCCTCGATCGAAGTCTGGCAGATCGACCCGAATCAAGCCGCTCATGACTTCGTGGCTGGGATTCCATGGCTCCATCAGCTCGCCTACACGATCAAACATATCCACCAAAGGCAACACGAACGGATCCATATTGACCTTTGGAGACATGCCTTTCATCACTTGAAAAACAGCCGATGCGGCTGGAACCGATCGATGAATAGCATCAACCGAACCAATGGTGAGCAGACCAGCAACAGATGGCTGCAATCCATACGGGCCATCAACAACCAGCTCAAGTGCCCGATCGAAATCCTCATCAGTAAAAGACAACAACGAGTTTTGCGCATTGGCACTGCGAATACGGCTTCTCAACTTGTTCCGTGAGTCTGGATTCAAATCGTCCAACCGAGCCTCTGGTGCAGGTTGCGCGCTGAAATCGTAGAACCGTTGCTGAGATAAACGGCTAATGAATTGGGAAACAAACAGCGGAACGACCTCAGGCGAGCCGTCTGCTTTCAGCCGGCGCTGCAATGTCTTCCCCTGACTGGTAGATACGATTTGCTGACTGTTATCCACCTCAATACTGACTATCGGCACCTCGTTCTCATACAAGAGCGCCACGCGAGCGGGAAGCTGCGGAACAGTCTTATTGAAAATTAGTACCGCAAGTCCATTGATATTGCGATGCTCGTCACATACGCCGGTCACAGTGCCATCGTCTTCAATACCGAGATACAGTGTGCCGCCTTCGGTATTGGCTAGAGCCACTACGGTGTCAACAATTTCATCATGCGATTGAGGGCGCTTCTGCTCGCTCTTGAACTCAACCGTCAAACTTTCTTTGGCCGGCAACATGAGCATCCCCTTTCACCATCTTGCAATAATTCTTACATGTTAACAGAGAGTTCTTACATGTAAGAATTATTGCAAGATGGTGAAAGGGGTAAAGAGCAATCCATCCTGTCATCTCCAGCAACTTAAATCCGATCATCGCTGCTTTCGGCATATCTGATATCAGCCGCTGGTGCCAGTCCAATTACCCAATTGAAGCTCAACACGGCCAAAGACTCTACGCCGCAGTGGATTCGCGCTCGATGAGCTTATAGCCCACGTTCACGGTCTGCGGGAAGAACTCGTCGTCCAGGTTCTCGATACGCCGCATAAGCAAGGTCAGCGCGGTATCCGCCATGCCCTTGAAATCGGTGGCCACGGTGGTCAAAGTCGGCACGCTGTACATGCTCTGGCTCAGGCCGTCGAAGCCGATAACGCGCACATCGCCCGGCACACTTACGCCATCGTCCGCCAGACCACGCAGAATACCGAGCGCAATACCGTCGTTCAGGCAGTACAGACCGTCGTACTTGCACTTGCCTTTCTTGGCCAAGCCGCGCCCGGCCTCGATACCGCCGTCAATCGACCACGAGGATTTGATGAAATCACGGCGCTCGTCAAACGGCAGTCCGGCCGCGAGAATCGTCTCCTTGGCGGCCCGCATACGAATATCACGCGAGCCGGGAATGATGTTGGGATTGTTGGGATCGTGATTGTCGCCGACGATGCCGATGCGCGCACAGCCACGCGCGATAAGGTGTTCGATTGCCGCCCGTGAGCCGGCGTCGCTCGGCGCGTTCACGGTGTCGACGGGCAGGCTGGTGTCGTAGTTTTCCAGCATGACGGCCGGGTGCCGCTTCAGGATATCGACCGCACGTGGCGCATTGATGGCGATGATGCCGTCCGAAAACGTGTACGACAGATCGTTGCCGTCGGTAAGATACCGGGACAGTTCGATGAGCATGTGCGAGTCGCGCTTGTGCACTTCCTCAGCCACACACATGGCCAGATGGGAGAAATAGTCGCCCTCGAGGCCCGAGGTAAGGAAGGTGATGGTATCGGACCGCCCAGAACGCAGGGACCGGCCAGACAGGTTGATTTTATAGCCGAGTTTGCGGGCGGCGTCACGCACGCGTTGCGTGGTTTCGGGCTTGACGTAATCCTTGCCTCGCAGGGCCGCGGAGGCGGTGGTGGCGGTCACTCCGGCCAGTTCGCCGACATCCTTTAAGGTCACCATCGTTACCATCTCCGCATATCACGAACCTTATCGATAAGAATCCATAGTACCGCCCACATCTCAGCCGAGGATGAGACCCTCGGTCGAGGCCCTGCCCGGCGACTCGAACGCCGCGGTCACCGTGGTGAGCACCGACGCTGCAAACGAAAACATGTCAAACCAAGAAATGGACATGACGGAGTCATTGTTTTCCGAGAGGGATATGCCGCGTCCACGGGCAGACGTCACGTATCAATCACGCCGATACCGTCATATAACTGTTTTCGATGTGAGAAAGCTCATAGCTTCCGACCACAGAAATCAGCCATGGCAACCCCGTAACAGCGTTATAGTGCTGTTTGTCGGCGTCGACAAGAGCCAGCAGCGCCGATGAAATGCACACCAAGGATGTTTAGCGAATTGTTCGCAGTTCGCACGATTCGATTTGATTCGATTCGTGCAGCCCGGACGGTTCACGGGGCATGCCGCCGTGATGTGCGTGGATATGGGCGATACGACTCTCGTTCGGGCCGGCAGGCCATCGTACACCAGTTACGAAAGGATCCGCCCATATATGGCAAGGTTTACCGAGAATCGTTGGACCAGCGCGATTATTCCCGCACTGCTGATTCATATCCCAATCGGTACCGTCTATTGCTGGAGCGTGTTCAAGCAGCTTATCGCTGACCGTCTCCACGCCAGCCCCGCCTCCGTGGAATGGGGCTTCTCACTCGCCATCTTCTTCCTCGGCATGTCCGCCGCGTTTGCCGGGCCAATGGTGGAGAAAACATCAAGAAATCCGCACTCGTCTCCATGGTCTGCTTCGTGGTCGGCTTCGCCGGCACGGGCGTGAGCATCGCCCTGAACTTCCTGCCGGGCGTGTTCATCTGCTATGGCGCGATCATGGGCATCGGCCTGGGCGTCGGTTATCTGACTCCGGTCAAGAACCTGATGCTTTGGTTCGCCGACAACAAGGGCCTCGCCACCGGCATCGCCGTCGCCGGTTTCGGCCTGGCCAAGGCCATTGCCAGCCCACTGATGGAATATCTCATCGGCACGGTTGGCCTGGTCAGCATGTTCTTCATCCTCGCCGCGGTCTACGCGGTGATGATGTTCGTCGGCTTCCTGCTCATCAAGCGTCCGGCCGGCTGGGTGTACGATCCCGCGACCTCACACGTCAGCCGCAAGACAATCCTCAAGAAGCCCGTGTTCTGGGGCATCTGGATAGCCTTCTATATCAACATCACCTGCGGCCTGGCCCTCATCAGCCAAGAGAAGGACATCCTGCACGATGTGCTCAAGGCCTTCCCGCAGTATGCCAACCTGAACCCCGCCAAGTTTGCCGCCGCCATCTCCGGCATCATCGGACTGGTGCTCGCCGTGGACTCCGTGTTCAACACGGCTGGCCGCGTGGGCTTCTCCACACTCTCCGACCACCTGAAGCGCCGCGAGACCGTCTATCAGGTAATCTTCATCATGTCGATTGCCGTGTGCTTGCTGCAGATCTTCACCAACAGCATCGACAACGCTCTGCTGTGGGCCGTGCTGGCCATGCTGTTCCTCGTCAACGCGGGCTATGGTGGCGGTTTCTCGACGCTGCCCGTGCTGCTTGATCAGCACTTCGGCACCAAAACCGTCTCCACCACGCACGGTCTGACGCTGAGCGCCTGGGCGTTCGCCGGTCTGTCCGGCAACCAGTTGGCCTCGTTCGTAGTTGCCCACGCGCCTGATCAGGCCCACCGCTACGCCGCACTCATCCCGGTGCTCACCGGCCTGTTCGTTGTGGCCCTGATCAGCATCAGCCTGGTCAAGTACCTCGGCGACAGAAACGTCACGAAGGCCGTCGAAGACCGAGGCTGAGCTGCCGCAAAACAACGATTCTGCCGGAGTCGGGCGCATCGATCGCATCAATCGATGTACGTCACGATTTTGGCAGAATCGTTGTTGTTGCTGTTGAGTACCTGAGGTCGTGCGGCTTACGCGCCGACCAGTTCGAGCATTTGGGGGATGCTCTTTTTGCCGAATTCAACTTGCTGGGTGCCGTCGGCGTGGGTGATGACGATGCAGGGCACGCTCATCGCGCCGTACTGGTCCTTGAGTTCGGGGAAGTGCGAGACGTCGTAGGCTTCGGCGCGCACGGCCGGGCTCAGGGAGGCAATGCGCTGGGAAGCAAGCACGGTTTCCGGACACATCGTGCAGGTGAGCGAGACGAGGATCATGATGTTCAGCGGGTCTGTGATGGACTTCGCGCGTTCGATCAGGTCGTCGCCCAGCGGCTGGCCGGGACCGGCCGCGTTGTACAGGCCGAGCACGAACGAGTTGAACTCATGGCCGGAAGGTACGCCGTGGAAGGCCAGACCGGTGAAGACCAGTGAACCATTGCCGTCCTTGCCGGCCTTGCCGTCGCCCTCAGCCGGCACGCAGATGCGCACGGTCGGGCGGGCGAGCGGCAGGACGCCGGCGACGTCGAATGTGGCGCGGCCGGAATCGTCCAACGAACCATAAGTGGGCAGTTCGGTGCCGTCCGGCAAGGTGACGGACAGCGGTTCGCCGACCACCAAAGAAGTAGGCACAGAAGCACCATCCACCGCCGTGATCAGCCCTGCGGCATCAACGGCAACCGAGTTCAGCTTGCCGCCGGACAGCGCAACCATCTCGCCGATGAAACCCTGCAATTCCGCCGAAAGCGGAGTGCCGTCCAGTTCGAGAGCGAGCGTGACCGGGCGGGTCATGCGTCCGAAGACCACGCCAAGCTGCTGCTTGACGGCGGCGGAGAACAGTTCGCCGGGCTTCTTGGCGGCGCTGCGGCTGCGGCATCGGCGCTGCGTTTGGCGGGAGCCGGGGCGGGCGTCGTGCCAGCGGCCGAGGCGGCGGAGGCGGCCTTGGCCTCGGACTCCTCATAAGCGGAAGCAGTGGGACGCGGCGGCACCAAGCCGGTTTTCTCGCTCATCTGCTTGGCGTAACGCTCCAGTTCCACGGCGGCAATCGCACCGTCGGCGGTGGCGGTGACCACTTGGCGCAGGTTCTTGACGCGCAGATCGCCGGCCGCGTACACGCCCGGCACCGAGGTTCTGAGGTAGTCGTGCGTGACCACGTAACCGTGGTCGTCGAGCTCCACCACGCCGCGCACCAAATCGGTGGCGGGCACATAGCCGGCGAACACGAAGACGCCGAAGGTGCCGGCGTCGGCGGGCTTCCACGTTTCGGTCTGGCCGGTGGCAAGGTTCAGGATTGAGGCTTCTCGCAGGCCTCCTTGGCCGGCGGTGACGCCCTTCAGCTCAACCTGATAACGCACGTCGATCTTCGGGTTGTTCTTGGCTTCGGCGGCCACTGCGGCATCGCAGGTGAAGTCCGGTTCGCGCACGAGCACGGTGACTTTGGAGGCGTATTTGGTCAGGAACACGGATTCCTCGGCTGCGGCGAATCCGCCGCCGACCACCAGTACTTCCTTGCCGGTGAAGAACTCGCCGTCGCAGGTGGCGCAGTAGGCCACGCCGCGGCCGGCGTACTCGGCCTCGCCCTCGAAGCCCAGCTTGCGCGGGCTGGCGCCGGTGGCGATGAGGATGCCGAACGTCTTGAGGTCGCCGCGTGAGGTGTGCACGGTTTTGATGTCACCATCCACGTCGAGACCGGTGGCTTCGGCGGAGAGGAATTCGGCACCAAAGTCCTGAGCCTGCTGACGCATGGTCTGGGTGAGCGCGCGGCCCGTGGTGCGGCCCACGCCCGGATAGTTGACGACTTCGTTGGTGATGGTGATCTGGCCGCCGAAATCATCTTTTTCAAGAATCAGCACACGGTAGCGAGCGCGGGCCAAGTACAGGCCGGCCGTCAGGCCAGCCGGCCCGCCACCAATGACGACGACGTCATAGAGATTGTTGGTCTGAGTCATGAAAACTCCCTTACATACACTGGCTCCCCTCTCTGAGGGGAGCTGTCGTAGTGAGACTGAGGGGAGCATATCGGATCAGGCTAGCTCTCGCGAGCACTCCCCCCAGTCGCTTTCAGCGACAGCTCCCCTCAGAAAGGGGGGCCAAGATTACCGCCTATTCAGTGTCGATCACAGCTGGCCGACGAGGTCGAGGCTGGGCTCGATGGTTTCCTCGCCAGGGGTCCAGTTGGCGGGGCAGACCTGGTCGCCGTGCTCGTAGACGAACTGGGAGGCCTGCACGCGGCGCAGCAGCTCCTCGGCGTTGCGGCCCACGTTGGAGGAGATGACCTCGTAGGCCACGACCTTGCCCTCCGGGCTCACGATGAAGTCGCCACGCTCAGCCACGCCATCGGCCTCGTTGTAGGTGTCGAGATCCTTGGCCAGCAGGGCGGTCGGGTCGGCAAGCATCGGGTACTCGATCTTGGCGATCTTCTCGTTGGCGTCGTGCCAAGCCTTGTGCACGAAGTGGGTGTCGCAGGAGACGGAGTAGATCTCGCAACCGATTTCCTTGAACTTGGCGTAGTTCTCGGCCAGGTCTTCAAGCTCGGTGGGGCACACGAAGGTGAAGTCGGCCGGGTAGAAGAAGAACAGGGACCAGTGGCCGAGCACATCGTCCTTGGTCACTTCGTGGAACTCATTGTTCTGGAATGCGTTCACCTTGAAATCGGTCAGTTCATGCTGCAGAAGAGTCATCATCGGTCCTTTCGGGAATTGTTAATCTTCAAGCGTTTACCACCACCTATCGTAATGTGGTGAGCCACGGCTCGCGCGGGTGTAACGTATGAGCCTTATCACACCACCCGCAACCCTTGTGCCCAAATGGCCGTTGCCCCAATCACGACTATGCGCGAATACTCGCTAATATGGCAATCAGCAGCCCGCTGATAATGGAGGTTTCATGGCTCAGTCAGACTTTGAACAGGAATCGACCGCAAACGCAACGTGGAGTCGCATGCTGCAAGGCAACCGGCGCTTTGCCGAGGGCAAGCCCGACCATCCATGGCAGGATCAGGAGACCCGTCAAACGTTGCTTGATGGCCAGAACCCGGATGCCGCGGTGCTCTCCTGCTCGGACTCGCGCGTACCTCCGGAAATCATTTTTGATCAGGGCCTGGGCGACCTGTTCACCGTGCGCACCGCCGGGCAACTCATCGATAGCGCGGTTATCGCCTCGCTGGAGTACGCGGTCAAGAAACTGCACGTCAGCCTGATCTGTGTGCTCGGTCACGAGCACTGCGGCGCAATCGAGGCCGCCGAGCAGGAGCTGGACGACCTGATGCACACCATCACTTCCGAAGCCGACGGCTCACTGGAGGCCGCGGATGCGATGGACGACCTCGACGAGCACATCGCCGCCGCCGAATCGATTATTCTGCGCCAGACCGGTATGTCCGTCTGGCAGGCGCGCGAAGCCGAGCTCGACGCGCATGAAGATATCGAGCGCGTGCATGTGGCCCACATTATTGAAACTTTGGTGGAGCAGTCTCCTGTCATCCAGCAGGCCCTCGCCACTGACAAGCTCATGATCGTCGGCGCCCGCTATCAGCTCGATTCCGGCAAAGTGGAAGTGCTGAGCTTCTGAGCGTGCGATCCGCAATATCGCCACCTGCGTGGGATTTGGCGAATCCTTGGCCATAGCCGCGAGAAACAGCCTCTCTGCACTAGTAATGCCGTCCAGCGCTGGAGCGCATACGGCATCGTCGAAGGCGAGCAACGCATCGGAAACACCGGTCGACACGTCGTCCGCGGTAATGATAAGAGTGCCCTTCCCTTTGCCGAGTTTCTTACTGCCCAGCCAGCACACCCCAATTTGACGTGCCGCTCCCCTAGAGTTGAAGCCATGTCACTTGGTTTGAACATCCTCCTGATTTTTGTATTTCTCGTTATCGGTTCCGTGTTCTCCGGCACCGAGTTGGCATTGGTCTCTCTGCGCGGCTCGCAGATCGAACAGATGGAGCAGGAGGATGCTCGCGGCGCCAAAGTCGCCAAAATCGCACGTGACCCGAACACCTTCCTGTCCACCGTGCAGATCGGCGTGACGCTCTCCGGCTTCCTGTCCGCCTCGTTCGGCGCCTCTTCCATCGCCCCCTACCTGATTCCGGTGGTCGAAAGCTGGGGTGTGCACCCCGGCATCGCCGGCGGCCTGGTGAACATCATCCTGACCCTCATCATCTCCTACTGTTCCATCGTGATCTCCGAGATGGTGCCCAAGCGCATCGCCATGCAGCGCACCGAGCAGATCGCGCGCGCCGTGGTGCCCGCCATCGACGCCTTCGCCGCCGTCTGCCGCCCGATCATCTGGCTCATCGGCAAGAACACGAACGGCATCGTCCGCCTGCTCGGCTTCGACCCGCAGCAGACCGAGTCCGAGGTGTCCGATGACGAGCTGCGCGTGCTGGTCAGCTCCAACACCAACCTCTCCAAGGACGAACGCACGATTCTCGACGATGTGTTCGATGCGTCCGAAACCATCGTCGCCGAGGTGATGCGCCCGCGCGCCGACGTGGTCTTCATCGAGGGTGACCAGCCCTTGGCCGAGGCCGCCGCGTTCGTACGCGACCAGCCGTACTCCCGTTACCCGGTGACCGGCAAGGATTTCGACGACGTGATCGGCTTCGTGCATGTGCGCGATCTGCTGGACGTGCGCGATCCGAACGCCAAGATCGTGCGCGATGTGGTGCGCGAAGGCATCTCCCTGCCCGGCACCTCCAAGCTGCTGCCGAGCCTGGAACTGCTGCGTAAGCGCGGCATCCATCTGGCCGTGGTCATCGACGAGTACGGAGGCAAGGACGGCATCGTGACGCTTGAGGATATGACCGAGGAGCTTGTGGGCGATATTCGCGATGAGTACGATCTGCCCAGCGAGAAGGGCGGCGAACGCACCACCCGCACCGCGTTCGTCAATGGTGTGGCCACGATCGAGGCCAGCATGACCATTGAGGACTTCGCCGATCTGACCGGCATCGAATTGGAGGACGGCCCGTACGAGACGGTCGCCGGCTACTTCCTGTCCAAGACCGGCAAGATGGGTGCGGTGGGCGACGTGCTGCATTCCGACGACGGCTACAACATGGTCATCACCAAGGTGGATGGCCGCCGCATCGAAACCATCGAAGTCCGCAAAGCCGGTGCCCCGGACCATGCGCCACTGCCAGCCGAATCACAAAGCGACGATGCCAACTAGCCACGTGATATTCACCACCTATTCGTTCGGCCCGGGGCATAACCAAAAATCGTAGAATTATATGGACAGGTTCCACCTACTGAAAGAAGGAACATTATGACACTTGCGTTTGTTGTGCCGGGCCTTGATGAAGCGGCCAGTGAGAAGGCCATCGCCATCCTACAGAACCGACTGAGCCAGGAGCAGGAGGCCGCTCTGGTCCTGAAGCACGCACACTGGAACGTGACCGGCCCGAACTTCATCGCCGTTCACGAGATGCTTGACCCCGAGGTCGAGGCCGTGCTGGCTCAGGCCGACGAGACCGCCGAGCGCATCGCCACTCTGGGCGGCACCCCGGACGGCCGCGCGGACGCCATCGTGCGCAACCGCACGTGGAAGTCGTTCGACGCCGAGGGCCGCGTGGGCACCGAGGAGTATCTCAAGGCGCTGATCGAGTACTATGACGCCTTCATCGCCGACGACCGCAAGGCCATCGCCGAGCTGGACGAGCTGGATGTGATCAGCTCCAACATCATCCAGGACCACGTGCAGGAACTCGAAAAGTTCCAGTGGTTCATGCGCTCTCACCTGGCATAAGTAAAAGCAGTATTCCGTGGCTCCCCTCAAAGAGGGGAGCCACTTTCGTCTCACGTGAAATAGAGAGTCTCCACATACATAAGTTGGAAAAGTGTATAAAACTCCCCATTTTGAGGTTGGAAAACGTAGCCAAAACCGCATTCTTATGGTTGGAAAAGTGTAAAATATGCGCTATAAACAGTTGGAAAACGTGCCCAGCATAGATGCAAGGCCTACAAATGACTGGAGATTCTCATACTGCGAAGAAAAATCGAGACACAGCTGGAAGCTTGGAGATCCGCGCCGAAACGCACTGCACTGCTGGTCACCGGAGCCCGTCAGATTGGCAAAACCTATATCATCAGGCACTTTGCCCAACAGCATTACGACCATATCGCCGAGCTCAATTTCATCGAGAACCCTGACCTCGTTGCATTATTCGATCGGCCCCGCGATGCCAAAAACCTACTGATGAGGCTGGAACTGGCCGTAAATACGCCATTAGTACCCGGCAAAACCCTGATTTTCTTTGACGAGGTCCAGCGTTGCAAGGAAATGGTCACCGCAATTAAGTTCCTTGTAGATGATGGTCGGTTCGATTACGCGCTTTCCGGCTCGCTACTTGGAGTCGAGCTCGAAGATATACGCTCGGTACCGGTCGGGTACCTGACCGAGCTGGATATGTATCCACTGGATTTCCAAGAGTTCTGCTGGTCGCAGCATATCGGCAACGACGTATTCGATATGCTTGCCGAATGCTTTGCCAAGCACCAGGAAGTGGATGAGTTCATTCATCAAAGGCTCATGGAGCTATACTCCAAATATCTGGTCATCGGCGGCATGCCTGCCGCAGTCGACTCGTTCGTGGCAAACGGCAGCGTTGCGGACGTGCGCACTATACAAGAGAACATAAAGCGTGAATATCGCCGCGATATCAGCCAATACGCGCGCAAAGAAGACCGGCTGCATATCCGCGCTATCTACGATTTGGTGCCCAGCGAGTTAAATAACCCAAACAAGCGCTTTACCTTCGCCAAAATCGAAAAGAACATGAGATTCCAATCGGTTGCTTCCGATTTCGATTGGCTGGTCAATGCGGATGTAGCCGTCGCCGCGTACAACGTGGACGAACCGTGCACACCGTTGGAGATGAGCAAGGAACGTAACCTCTTCAAACTCTTTTACAACGACGTGGGTCTGCTTACCGGCTCGTTTCTCAAGAAAACCGCGCTCGACGTACTCGACGGCAACCCTGATATCAACTACGGTTCAATCTATGAAAATGCGGTGGCCCAAGAGCTACGCGCTCACGGATTTGACCTGTACTACTACAACAGTAAGAAGCTTGGCGAGCTCGATTTCCTCATCCAAGACCGCAACGATCACGTGCTGCCGATTGAGGTGAAGTCCGGCAAATCCTACAAACGCCATCGCGCAATGGACAACGTGCTCGCCCACCCTGAATACCATCTCAATACAGGCTATGTGCTTGGCCCGTGCAACGTCTCAGTCGAAGGGAATGTAACCTACCTGCCTGTATACATGGCCGGCATGTTCCATAACGAATGACGGGCCGCACACTTAGTCAACAAGTACATGTCGGTCAGATGGTTCGGACTGGTCAGAGGGCCCGCTCTGATCAGTTAGGTCGGTCTGAACGGACTGGCTGGGCTGGTCGGCCTGAGTAGCCCGTTTGGACCGATCCGGTTCGCCCTTGCTGGCCTTCACACTGCTTCAGCTCCAGCTGAAGTTCGCTGATGCGCCGTTTGAGTTCGTCGATGCGCCGCACGTGTGGCGAAGTGAGACTAAGGGGAGCCGAGAGATGGCTCACAGGCCGAGGGCACCGGCCACGGCCATGGCCTCGTGTTCGGGATCGGCCTGGCCGATGTGTACGTTGACGTGAATTTCGTCATCGCCCGGCTCTTCGAGAATGTCGGACTGGGATTGCAGCATGCTCGGCTTCATGAAGTGGCCTTGGCGGTGGGAAAGGCGTTCCATCACCTCGTCGAATGTGCCCTGCATGTAGACGAACACCACGCCTTGACGGCGCAGCTTGTCGCGGTAGATCTTCTTCAACGCCGAGCAGGTGACCACGGCGGGCTCGCCGGCAGATCGGAAGAGCGTCGTGAAGGGAAAGAGTGTAGATCTCGGTGGTCGCCGTAT
>OJSH01001593.1_pt1 | contig 19522 bp, 19 predicted proteins | sample 1599441 | NCBI WGS metagenome assembly OJSH01 (sample SAMN04168658, study PRJEB22393) | human gut metagenome | biome: human gut microbiome; feature: stool | host: Homo sapiens | collected 2014-03-24 | reverse complement strand
AGTTCTTGTTGGCGCCCACGGTGCCGTCGCCGCCCAGGCCCCAGAACTTGCACTCAATCGTACCGGCGGGAGCCACGCTGGGAGCGGGCTTCTCCTCCAGGCTCAGGTGGGTCACATCGTCCACGATGCCGATGGTGAACTCGCGCTTCATGGAATCCTTCTTCAGCTCGTCATACACGGCGAAGACGGAGGCGGGCGGGGTGTCCTTGCTGCCCAGGCCGTAACGGCCGCCGATCACCTGGATGTCGGTCCGGCCGGCGTTGGCCAGAGCAGTGACCACGTCCATGTACAGGGGCTCGCCCTGGGAGCCGGGCTCCTTGGTGCGGTCCAGCACGGCGATCTTCTTGCAGGTGGCGGGGATGGCGGCGAGCAGCTTGTCCGCACGCCAGGGCCGGTACAGCCGGACCTTGATGAGGCCCACCTTCTCGCCGCCCGCATTCAGATAGTCGATGACCTCCTCAGCCACGTCGCAGATGGAGCCCATGGCGATGATGACGCGGTCTGCGTCGGCAGCGCCGTAGTAGTTGAACAGCTGATAGTCGGTACCCAGCTTCTCGTTGATCTTGCCCATGTACTTCTCCACCACGTCGGGCAGAGCGGTGTAGTAGCTGTTGCAGGCCTCACGATGCTGGAAGAAGATGTCGCCGTTCTCGTGAGAGCCGCGCATGTTGGGCCGCTCGGGATTCAGGGCGTGCTTGCGGAACGCCGCCACGGCGTCCATGTCGCACATCTCCTTCAGGTCATCGTAATCCCACACGGCGACCTTCTGGATCTCGTGAGAGGTCCGGAAACCGTCGAAGAAGTTCACGAAGGGAACGCGGCCCTCAATGGCGGCCAGATGGGCCACGGGCGCCAGGTCCATGACCTCCTGCACGTTGCCCTCGCACAGCATGGCGAAGCCGGTCTGGCGGCAGGCCATGACGTCGGAGTGGTCGCCGAAAATGTTCAGGGCGTGGGTGGACACGGTACGGGCGGACACATGGAACACGCAGGGCAGCAGCTCGCCGGCGATCTTGTACATATTGGGGATCATCAGCAGCAGGCCCTGGGATGCGGTGTAGGTGGTGGTCAGCGCACCGGCGGCCAGGGAGCCGTGGACCGTGCCGGAGGCACCCGCCTCGGACTGCATCTCGACGACCTTGACAGTGGTGCCGAAAATGTTCTTCTGACCAGCGGCGGACCACTGGTCGACCAAGTCTGCCATGGGAGAGGACGGGGTGATGGGATAGATCCCCGCCACTTCGGTAAACGCATAGCTGACATACGCAGCTGCGTTGTTACCGTCCATGGACTTGAACTTTCTTGCCATAAACTTACCTCCTATAAATGTGCTGCCCACACGACAGCATTCTGAACCAACATGAACACGGTCGCATTCCCCCGAATGCTCATGCAGTGTTATTATATCACTTGAAATTTGCCGTGTAAATAACTGCCTTGTTATTTTTTGCGCAAATTTTCTGGTTTCTGCGGAAACGTCAAGACTTCCTGGAATTTTCAGGCCAGTTTTGGAATCCGGGGTTTCTTATTTCGTCGTTTTGTGGTAAACTGACTTCCGTGAAAACGGCGGTTTTCGACAATTCGCAATCGGCTCTTCCGGCAGCGGGCGGCAGCCTGGAGCGGGAGGGCTTCTGGAGGTGGTCGTTTATGGTGGTGACGGTGCGCTCCCTGGGACTGAACGGCATTGCCGGGTATGCGGTCAGCGCGGAGTGTTTCCTCTCCGGCGGGCTGCCCGCCTTTGACATCGTGGGTCTGCCGGACGCCGCCGTGCGGGAGGCCCGGGAGCGAGTCCGGGCGGCGGTGAAGAACTGCGGGGCCAAGTTCCCCGTCAGCCGAATCACGGTGAATCTGGCCCCGGCCGGGCAGAAAAAGGCGGGCACAGTCTACGACCTGCCCATCTTTGTGGGGCTGCTGGCCGCAGGACGGGAGCTGCCGCCGCCGGCCCAGCAAGCGGCGTTTATCGGGGAGCTGTCCCTCACCGGGGCGCTGCGGGGCGTCACCGGCGTGCTGCCCATGGCCCTGGCAGCCCGGGACGCCGGTGTGAAGGAGCTGTATGTCCCGGCGGAGAACGCCGCTGAGGCCACGCTGGCAGGCGGCCTCACCGTCTACGGCGTACCGGATGTAGGGGCGCTGGTGCGCCACTTGCGGGGCGAGGAGCGCCTCTCCCCCGCCTCGGCCTGGGTGCCGGAGGCAGAGGAGGCCGCCGGGCCGGATCTGCGGGATGTGATGGGCCAGGAAAATGCCAGGCGGGCCCTGGAGATCGCCGCGGCAGGCGGCCACAACCTGCTGCTGATCGGCTCCCCCGGCGCAGGCAAGTCCATGCTGGCCAAGCGGCTGCCCTCCATCCTGCCGGATATGAGCCGGGAGGAGGCGCTGGAGGTCTCCGGCATCTGGTCCGTGGCGGGGCTGGCGGACCCGCAGCACCCCCTGCTGACCCGGCGCCCCTTCCGCAGTCCCCACCACACCGCATCCGCCGCCGCCCTCACTGGAGGCGGGCCGCTGCTGCGGCCGGGGGAGATCTCCCTGGCCCACAACGGCGTGCTGTTTCTGGACGAGCTGCCGGAGTTCCACCGGGACGTGCTGGAGGCCATGCGCCAGCCCCTGGAGGACGGCACGGTGACAGTGGCCCGCTCCGGCGGGACGCTGCACCTGCCCGCCCGGTTCCAGCTGGTGTGCGCCATGAACCCCTGTCGGTGCGGCTGGCGAGGGCACCCCTCCGGGCGGTGTACCTGCTCGGACCGGGAGGTGGCCAAGTATGTGGAGAAGATCTCCGGCCCCCTGCTGGACCGGATCGACCTCCACGTCAGTGTTCCCGCGGTGGAATACGCATCCATGCGGCGGAAAGAGACGCCGGAGAGCTCCGCCGATGTGAAGTGCCGGGTGGACGCGGCCCGGGCTGTCCAGACCGCCCGCTTTGCCGGCACCGGCGTCACCTGCAACGCCCACATGACCGCCCACATGATCGGGCAGTTCTGCTGCCTGGACCACGCCGGCGATGCGCTGATGAAGTCCGCCTTCGAGCGGATGGGCCTCACCGCCCGGTCTCATGATCGGATTCTGCGGGTAGCCCGGACCATCGCGGACCTGGACGGTGCGGCGGACATCAGGCCGGAGCATCTGGCAGAGGCCATCCAGTTCCGGAATACCGATATTTTGAAGGGATAACCGGGTCCCCGCCGCAGCCCAGCGCAGCGGACTTTACGGGGGCAAGGCGGAAGCCATTCCGTTCCGGAACCGGACATTCCCAAAGGATCAGAAAACCAGGCGGCCCCGGAATGGGGCCGCCTGGTTCACTGTGGCGGAAATAACGTGGTCAGTGCCGGTTCCAGAGAAGCAGGGCCGCCAGCAGCGGCACTCCCAGAAGCACCGCTGCCAATATTATGGCGAAGATCCGGGCCCTTTTGCGGAACCCCTCCGGCGAGTAATCCATATCTCCCTTTTTCAGGCGGTGCAGCCAGAACGTGTTCAGGCCCCAGATCACCAGGCCGATCACCGGTACGATCACAAAAACCGAAAACCATCCGTCTCCGTTGGAACCATCATACAGCGGGCTCATTCTCCAGATTCCTCCTTCCGCCAATCGCCGACTCTCCTCTTTACCGGATGAAGTTCATCATGGGACGGGGCGTGCTCTCCGGCACAGGGACCCTGCTCTCCGCCAGCACCTTCACCATCCAGGCCATATCCCGGCCCAGGCGGGCGGCCACCTCCATGCCCTCCTCGTCTTTCAGGGCCTCGCCGGGGTCCGCGCCGTGTACGGCGCCCCAGTAGTCGGAGGTGACGATGACCATCTCCATGGCATCCATGGTGCCCAGCAGCTGCTGATACGTCTCCATGCCGCCGCTGCGGCGCAGGGTGCACAGGGCGCCCCCCACCTTGTGGTGGAGCTGATTCACCCCGCAGCCCGCCGCCAGCATCAGCCGGTCCAGCACGCACTTCATATTGCCGGAAATACCGCCGTGATACACCGGAGCTGCCAGCAGGATGCCGTCCGCCTCGATGCAGGCGGCGATGATGTCGTTGACCATATCGTCGGTCTGGACACACCGGAGGCTGCCGGTGTTCAGGCAGTGGTAGCAGGCCATGCAGGGATGGACCTTCGCCCCGGGCTGGAACACCTGGAACTCCACCCCGGCGGCCTCCACCTCCCGCCGGACCACCTCCAGCACCTGGGCGGTGTTGCCGTTCTTTCTGGGACTGCCGTTGATGGCCACGATCTTCATAAACTTCCCCTCCATAATTTGGTTTCCCCTTGTTGTCCCTCCATTATAGCAGAGGGCTGGACGGCGGGCAAGAGCTCCTTTTCCCCCATAAAAAGAGACGCCCTGACGGGCGTCTCTTTGGGGCTCTGGGGAAGATCACCAGCGGTCGTTGTCGATGTCCCGGCTGAAGATGGTCCCGGTGACGGCGTCGATCTCAAATTCGTACTCGGTCCAGCCGTTGCGGATCTCGACTTCATACTGCGCCCGGCCGTCATCCCAGTCAAACTGGCACTTCACCACCGTGGAGCCGCTGGGCGTCTCCGCCAGGGCGATCTGCTGGGCCCGCTCTGCGGTGATATAGTCACCGCTGGAAGAGTTGCTGCCGTTCCCGGAGGGGCGGCTGGTGCCGTTGTTCCAGATCTGGAAATTCTCCAGCTCCCGATCGGAGCTGAGGATGGCGCCGGTGACGGCGTCGATGTCGTAGTCATATTCGGTGGTGCCGCTGTAAAACTCCACCTCATACTTCATCCGGCCGTCATCCCAGTCCAGGTTGGCCCGCAGGAACACGGCGTTGGCCTCTTTGACACCGGCGTCATTCAGGGCGATCTGCTTGGCCCGGTCGGCACTGATATAGTTGCCGGAGGCGGAAGAGGCGCCCTGCTGGCTGGCGGTCCGGTCCGCGGTGGTCAGCTGGACCGTGCGGGTGGCCGAGTTGAAGGACACGTCCATACCCATGGCCTCGCTGATGGCCCGGACGGGGACATAGGTGGTGCCGTTGTAGAGGAACACGGGGACCTGCTTTCCGGCGGCATCCCGCGGGGTGAATCTGGCGCCGTTGAGGGTGATGCCGATGCCGTCCTCCACCTGGATGCTGCGCTTGGAGGTGGCGGTGGCCGTGACGCACAGTGCTGCGATCAGGACCGTCAGGACCAAACCGGAGCCGAAGCCCTTCCAGAAACCGTTCTGCTTCATTGTTCATTCTCCTTTTCATGTTCTGCATTCGGCGGGTCTCTCCCGCCCCTTCTGCACCATTAACGGCGCCAGAAGAGGTTTTATTGCACCGTGCGGAAAATTTTTTTATTTTTTTCGCGCCGCTGGCCCTTCCCTACAAAACAGGCTTTCTATTCCCGGAAAAATGCGCTATAATAGGGGCCGATATTCCAAACTGTTCTGATATGGAGGTCCGTTATGATGAATGCTTCCCCTGCCCCGCAGGAGATCTTTTTGCTGAAACTGGGCGAGGTGGTCCTGAAGGGACAGAATCGCCAGTCCTTTGAGGACAAGCTGCTGGCCAACGTCCGCCGCCGGGTGAAAAACTGCGGCAGCTTCCAGTGCTCCCTCCGGCAGAGCACCATCTACGTGGAGCCCCAGGGAGAGGACTGCGATATGGAGGCCGCCTGGGACGCCTGCCGCCAGGTGTTCGGCATTGCCGCCGTGGCCCGGGCCGTGCCCTGTGAAAAGACAGTGGACGCCATTGTGGAGGCCGCCCGGACCTATCTGGCGGACGCCTTTGCCGTTGCGAAGAGCTTCAAGGTGGAGAGCAAGCGGGCAGACAAGATGTTTCCCATGAACTCCATCCAGCTGAGCCAAGCTGTGGGCGGCGATCTGGCGGAGCTGTTCCCCCATGTGGCGGTGGATGTCCACACTCCCGATCTGACAGTATTTGTGGAGATCCGGGAGAAGTACGCCTATGTTCATACTCCCTCTGTTCCCGGCGCGGGCGGCCTGCCCATCGGCATGGGCGGCCGGGCGGTGAGCCTGCTCTCCGGCGGCATCGACTCCCCGGTGTCCTCCTGGATGATGGCCCGCCGGGGCGTGGAGCTGGAGATGGTCCACTTTGTCTCCCCGCCCTACACCTCCCAGCAGGCCCAGGACAAGGTACTGGAGCTGGCCCGGCTGCTGACTGCCTGGACCGGGCGGCTGCTGGTCCACATCGTCCCCTTCACGGAGATCCAGGAGGAGATCCGGCGGAACTGCCCGGAGGAGTACTTCACCCTCATCATGCGCCGGTTCATGATGCGCATCGCCGAGGCCATCGCCAGGAAGGCCAACGCCGGCGCCCTGGTCACCGGCGAGTCCCTGGGCCAGGTGGCCAGCCAGACCATGCTGGCCCTGGGGGTCACCGAGGATGTGACCTCCCTGCCGGTGCTGCGGCCCCTGATCGGCATGGACAAGGTGGAGATCATCCGCATGTCCCGGGAGATCGGGGTGTTCGACACCTCCATCCTCCCCTATGAGGACTGCTGCACGGTGTTCACGCCCCGCCACCCCGCCACCCGGCCCCGGCTGGAAGATGTGCGGCAGGCGGAGGCCGCCCTGGACGTGGAGTCCCTGGTGCAGAAGGCCCTGGCGGACGAGACCTGGGTGCGGGTGAAGTCCACGGATCCGGCCCGGATCTGACCCAATCTGTTCCCGGCCCCGCCGCCTGTCGCCGGCGGGGCCGCTGTTTCAAAAAGGAGGTCTTTCCATGTCACACACCGCGGAGATCATCGCCGTCGGCACAGAGATCCTGCTGGGTAACATCGCCAACACCGACGCCCAGATGCTCTCTCAGAGCCTGTCCACCCTGGGCGTCAACGTCTTCTGGCACACGGTAGTGGGGGACAACCCTCAGCGCCTGCGGGAGGCTCTGGACATTGCCCGGCACCGGGCCGACATCATTCTCACCACAGGCGGCCTGGGTCCTACCTACGACGATCTGACCAAGCAGACCATCTGTGCGGCCTTCGGCCAGAAGCTGGTGCTGCACGAAGATATTCTGGAGGACATCCGGGCCTTTTATCAGTCCGCCCTCCATGTGCCCATGCCGGAAAACAACACCCAGCAGGCGGAGCTGCCGGAGGGCTGCACCGTGTTCGACAATCCGGTGGGCACCGCCCCCGGCTGCGCCTTTGAAGCGGACGGCGTCCATGTGCTGATGCTGCCGGGGCCGCCCCACGAGTGCGAGACTATGCTCCGCCGGTGCGTGGAGCCGTACCTCCGCGCCCTCTCCAAAGAGGTCATCGTCTCCCACGATATCATGACCTTCGGCATGGGCGAGAGCTCTGTGGACCAGCTGCTCCATGACCGGATGGTCCGCATGGTGAACCCCACCCTAGCCACTTATGCCAAGCCCTGCGAGGTGCGGCTGCGGGCCACCGCCAAGGCCGCCGGCGCAGAGGAGGCGGAGGCCATGCTCGCCCCGGTGGTGGCAGAGGTCCGCGCGGCTTTGGGAGACTATGTGTACGGCGTGGATGTGAAGGGCCTGGAAGCGGTGTGCTTCCAGCTGCTGAAGGAGCGGAATCTCACCCTGTCCACTGCGGAGAGCTGCACCGGCGGCCGGGTGGCGGAGCGGATCAATGCCCTGCCCGGCGTCTCCAGCGTGTACCGGGGCGGCGTGGTCAGCTACTGGACCTCTGTCAAGGCGGCGGTGCTGGGCGTGCCCCAGGAAACGCTGGACCAGTACGGCGCCGTGTCGGAGGAGACAGCCCGGGCCATGGCGGAGGGCGCCCGGCAGATCACCGGGGCAGACATCGCCGTGTCCGTCACCGGCGTGGCGGGCCCGGACCGGGATGAGCGGGACAACCCGGTGGGGCTGGTGTACATTGGCCTGGCCACGCCGGAGGGCACCTTCTGCCGCCGGACGGACTCCGGCCGCCGCCGGCGGGACCGCATCCAGGAGCTGGCCGCCAACCACGCTCTGGACGTGGTCCGGCGGTATCTCACCGGCCTGCCCATCGGATAAGCGCGCACCCAAGGGGGCCTGTGGGGCATATACTGGCCTAGCCCTTCAGAGAGGAGGCTTCTGTATATGCATTATTCTCAGGGGGATTTCTGTTATCCCCCGTGTTGTATCATTCCCACTGTTACGGTGGGCAGCACTGTCACGACACCCCCCGGCACCCGGGCCCGGGTAACCGCCTCGCCCACGCCCTGCGGTGTGGAGCTGGACTTTGCCATTCCAAGGGGTAATCCGGGCCCGGCTGGACCCCGGGGGCCAATCGGCTGCCAGGGTCCGGAAGGGCCTCAGGGACCGGAAGGGCCTCAGGGGCCGGAAGGACCCCAGGGGCCGCAAGGGCCTCAGGGGCCGGAAGGACCTCAGGGCCCACAAGGATTCCAGGGCCCACAAGGACTCCAGGGTCCCCAAGGACCTCAGGGTCCGTCGGGTATTCCGGCCTATGCGTCTTTTGTCACCTACCAGCAGGAGTTTTTCAACGGCAGCTCAATCTCTTTGAGTGCGGCAGCAACGGATGTGACCGGCCACATTGTGCAGGAATCTACCACTCAGCTCCTCCTGCAACCGGGAGTATATCTCATCGCCTACCACTTTGCCGCCAACCTTCTGACCGCCGGATATCTTCAAATCACACCGGGCTACGGAGGACGCGGTCATCTGGAGTACGGCGTCTACAATCGGACCGGTATCGACAATACCAGTGTATCCGGCTCTGCCTCTTTCATCATCTCCGTGGAGGAGGCTACCCGTTTTTCCCTGAACAGCAACAGCAGCGTTACCGTTCGGGACGGCGAAGCCACTCTGGTGATTCTGGCTCTGCAGCCCAGCAGAGAGGCCTGAGCTGCGCAAGACCGGGAGACCGCCTGCAGGCGGCCTCCCGGCCCTTTTCTGCCGGAGTCCAGAGGGCGGTCTCAGCCGCCCAGTGCCACGTCCAGCACCATCATCACCAGGAACCCCATCACAAAACCGCAGGTCCCCGCCCGGCTGTGGGCCTGGGGAATCAACTCCTCCACCACCACGTACAGCATCGCTCCGGCAGCAAAACTCAGCAACCAGGGCATCAGCGGGTCCACGCCGGCCGCGGCCAGTGCCGCCAGCACGCCGAACACCGGCTCCACGGCGCCGGAGAGCATTCCCCCCACAAAGGCCCTGGGACGGGACCAGCCGCCCTGCCGCAGGGGCAGAGCCACGGCGGCTCCCTCCGGAAAATTCTGGATGCCGATGCCCATGGCCAGGGCCGCCGCCCCGGCAAAGCCCTCCCCTCCGGACACCAGGGCAAAGGCCAGCCCCACCGCCATCCCCTCCGGGACGTTATGTAGGGTGATGGCTGTCATCAGCAGAGTGGTCTGCCGCCAAGAGGCATCCTGCCAGGTCCGGTCCCGCCGCAGATGGGGCAGCAAGGCATCCAGAGCGGACAGGAAGACCACGCCCAACAGCATTCCGCCCGCGGCGGGCAGCCAGTCCGGCAGCGCCCCCTCTGCGGCCCGGTCGATGGCCGGCAGCAGCAGGCTCCACACGGAGGCCGCCGTCATGACTCCAGCAGCAAAGCCCAGCAGGGTCTTTTGAAAGTGGGGCCGGGGTTCCCCGGCGAAAAAAAACACCATGGCCGCGCCCAGAGCGGTCATCAAAAATGTGAAGCCCGTACCCAGGGCCGCCCAGCCAAGAGACTGCAGCATAGCACCAACGCCTTTTCTCTGATTCAGGCGGAACACCGCCCGTATGCCAGTATAAGCGGCAGGACTTCCCGGCGTGACAGGGCTTGCATCCGGGGACGATGTGTGATATGGTATAGGCAGCAGGAAAAGCTCATATAAGTTCGCTGTCATGGCGCGAACGTCTCTACGGAGCCGCCGAAGGCTCTTCTATGAGTGTCTGTTGGAAGGGGCCATCCCCTGCCGGCAGGCGCTTCTTTTCTGTCTGAAAAATCCGGAACGGAAACAAAAGGAGATTTGCCATGTCACTGACGATCATCAAGGGAACTATTCTGTCCGCTCCCACCCTGGGACAGCTGGATGCCCTGCCGGGCGGATATCTGGTGGCCGAGGACGGCCTCATCCGGGGTGTGTACGGGTCTTTGCCCGAGCAGTACGCCGGTGCCCCGGTGGAGGACTGGGGAGACGCGCTGATCCTCCAGTCCTTTGCGGATCTGCACCTCCATGCGCCCCAGTACCCCATGCTGGGGATGGGCATGGACCTGCCCCTGCTGGACTGGCTGAACGCATACGCCTTTCCCACAGAGGCCCGGTTCGCGGACACAGGCTACGCCCGGGAGATTTACAGCCGCCTGGCCCGGGAGCTTATTGCAAACGGCACCACGCGGGTGTGCATGTTCTCCTCTCTCCACACGGACGCCACGCTGATCCTGATGGAGGAACTGGAGAAGGCCGGCGTCACCGGCTACGTGGGCAAGGTGAACATGGACCGGAACGCTGCCCCCGGCCTGTTGGAGGAGACCACAGAGGAGTCCAGGCGTGAGACGCTCCGCTGGCTGGATGCCTGTCAGGACTTCCGCCTGGTGAAGCCCATGCTGACGCCCCGGTTCACCCCCTCCTGTACTAATGAGCTGATGGCGTTTCTGGGCAAACTGGCGGCGGAGCGGGATCTCCCCGTCCAGTCCCACCTGTCGGAGAACCAGGCAGAGATGGCCTGGGTGCGCCAGCTCCACCCGGGCTGCCAGCAGTACTGGGAGACCTATGCCAAATACGGCCTGTGGACCAGCCGCGCCGTCATGGCCCACTGCGTCTGGTCCGATGCGCGGGAGCGGCAGGCCATGCGGGACGCCGGCGTGACAGCGGTCCATTGCGCCGACTCCAACCAGAACATCTGCTCCGGCGTGGCGCCGGTGCGGGCCATGCTGAATGAGGGCGTGAAGGTGGCCCTGGGCAGCGACATTGCCGGTGGGGACCACCTGCACATGTTCGATGTGGTGGCCGCCTCCATCCGGGCCTCCAAGGCCCGGCGGGTGCTGGACAACTGGGAGACGGATTTCCTCACGGTGCCGGAGGGCTGGTACCTGGCCACCTCCGCCGGTGCGGCATACTTCGCCGAGCAGCCGGGCTTTGCCCCAGGCAATCATCTCCACGCCCTGGTCCTGGCGGACGATGATCTTCCCCAGCCCCATCCCATGACGCCCCAGGAGCGGCTGGAGCGGGCGGTGTATCTGCGTCAGGGCGGCGCCATCCGGGCGGTCTGGAGCGAGGGACGGAAGGTATTCTCCGCAGAGGGTTGATCAAAGAGCGGGATGCTGTGTGTCCCGCTCTTTTTTGTTCCCGTCAGGGAGGCCTCCCTGGGGAGTGGTATGGGCCGGCACACCCCTAAAAGCAAACGTGCGGCGCACCCTGAAACGGATGCGCCGCATCTATTTTGTATTGCTCACGCCCCGGCAAACTGCGCCGGGTCCCGCAGGGCGTCCGCCGTTTCCCGGGGCACTTCAGCGGTAAACGTCAGCAGACCGCCCAGTCCTTCCACGCCTACAAAGCTCCCAACGCCCTCCAGGGTATCGGACAGGACCTCCGTGGTGACGGCGTTGCTGCCCTGCCGCACCTGGGTCCGGAAGACCTCCAGGTATTCCCGCTCCGCATCCGGGTCCTCCCCAGCGTGGAGGGTAGTCTCCTGCCAGTAGACATAAGTGTAGAGAGGGTCTCCCTCCGCATTCCCGTGGTCGGCGTTCTCGCCGCCGGCCTTGTTGATGAGGGCGTCGATCTCCGCCACGGCCCCGCTGTCTGTGACGGTGTACAGCTCTTTACCGGCGGCGTCCAGAATCTGGTAGTAGTGGTCCTTCACTGCCTCCTCAGCGGTGTCGGCCGCAGCTTGTTCCCCGCCGCAGGCGGTCAGCAGCAGAGTCAGGGAAAGGATACAGGGGATTATATGTCTTTTCATGGCTGCCTCCTGTGTTTTTCAGTGGGTGGGGTTCGTTGAGGGCTCTCCCCGCTGCCGTTCCCCCGGCGGTCACGGGGCATCTGGGCTGCGGGTCGATGAGGGTATCGGCCCCTGCGGATGGGTTGGATCTCCTTCTGCCCTCGTTCGCCCACCGGGATGTCAGTCAGGTATCCATTTCGCAGAAATACAGCGTGTCGCTGTCCGCGTCATACACGGCCAAGGTGACATTCAGCGAAGCCCGCTCCAGAAGGTTTTGTCCATCCCCGGCGTCACTGTGGCGGTCAATCAGGCGGTAGAAGCCATTGGCGATCCCCGGCAGCAGGGGATCCCCGCTGTCATCTAAGGGCCCGCGCTGAAAACTTCGCCGCCGTCCTCTCGGGTGACGCCATAGGCCAGTGCCTGGGCCGTCTCGTCCAGGGGAAGCGGTGTCCAGGCGGCGTTCGCCGCAATGGCGTCGGCTACCTGGCTGTCAGGAAACTGCAGGGCAACGCAGGAAATGCCGTCGCCGTGGAAGCCGCCGTGGGTGTCAGAAGAGGAGATCTCCTCTCCGGCGGACACATCGATGTGCAGCGCTCGGGAGATCTCCTCTGCCGGGTCCTCACTGCCGCAGGCGGTCAGGGTAAACAGCATCAAGGAAATCATGCCACATGCAAAAAGGAATTTCCTCATAGATAACGAACCCCTTATAAGATTCAAAACAGCTGCACCACGCCGTAGGTCAGCGTGGTGACGATGGCCCCGGCAATCACCACGCCCAGGAAGATGGCGGGCAGCGCGTGGCGCATCCGGATGTCCAGCAGGGCCGCCACCAGAGCCCCCGTCCAGGCCCCAGTCCCCGGCAGGGGGATGGCTACCAGAATGATGAGTCCCGGCAGGCGGTACTTCCGCACCATCCGGCCCTTCAGGTGAGCCCGGCGCTCCAGCCAGTCGATCCTGGGGCCGAAAAGGCGGGTGCCCCGGAGCCAGTCGAAGATCCGGCGGATCAGCAGCAGGATAAAAGGCACCGGCACCATATTGCCCAGGATGGACACCAGGCAGGCCGCGGCCGGGGAGAGTCCCGCCGCCACTCCCACAGGAATGGCGCCCCGGAGCTCCAGCACCGGCACCATAGCGGTGCCGAAGGTCAGCAGGATCGCTTGCATCAGGTTTTCCTCTACGGGCATGGCGGCCTCCCTTAAGATTTCCGGGGCCGTGGGATCACTCCCACGGCCCGCCGGAAGCGTATGGTCCAGTTTACTCCAGATTCAAGCGCTTTTTCAAGGTAATTGTGGTTACAATATAGAAAATCGCACCGTAGAGCACTGTCAGCAGGAGCAAAGCCACCATCGTGAAGTGGACCGCCGCCACGCCGGTGAGCTGGAAATCCAGCGTCAGCAGGAACTGGTGCAACGGCCCCTCGTCCAGCAGGACCAGAACGATGGCCCCCGCCATCTGCACCACAAACTGGAACACAAAGAAGAACGCCACGGACAGGGCCATCTTATGGTTGGCAAAGCTGTGGCCCGCCGCCAGAGCGGCATAGAACTGCAGGGAGAAACTCATGCAGGCTGCCAGCATCAGCGCCAGAAGCTCCAGCGCGAAAACGGTGCCGTTGACGGCGTAGTAGGCGGTCATCTGCTGGAACAGCTTGGGGAAAACACTCGCCAAATCCGTCAAGAAGCTCACGTTGAAGGCCGCCACAAAAACAGACAGGAACACCACCACGCCGGTGGCGATGAACCACACGGCGGAGACGATCAGCTTGCTCCACACATGCTGGTGAACCGAGGCGGGCAGAGTGAACATGATGTAGCCCTCGTCCCCCAGCAGATTTTTGTAGAACCGCTGGAGCATCAGAATGAACGCCACAATGAACACGGCGGTAATGGCCACCACATAGGCCATGACCACCAAAGCGGCCAGCATATTCAGCACAAAGTTGCCTGAGTCCATCAGCCTGGCGGAGAAATTGAAGCCCAGGGCCACCGCCAGCAGAACCAGGTACAAAGGCCCCATGATGCGGGCCGTGGCACGGAATTCGTGCTTCAAGAGTTTCGTCAGCATTTGAACACCTCCCGGAACAGGGCGTCCACGCTCATGCCCTTCTCCTCCCGGATCTCATCCACAGAGGACTGGAGCACCACCTGGCCCTGATTGATGAAAATGACCTCGTCCAGAACCTTTTCCACATCGGCGATCAGGTGGGTGGAGATAATCACTGCCGCCTCGGGATTGTAATTGCCGATGATGGTGGAGAGGATGTAGTCCCGGGTGGCGGGGTCCACGCCGCCGATGGGCTCATCCAGCAGATACAGCTTTGCCGCCCGGCTCATCACCATGATGAGCTGCACCTTCTCCCGGGTTCCCTTAGACATCTGCTTGATCCGCTGGGTCAGGCGGATGTTCAGATGGGTGAGCATCTCCTCCGCCGCCTTCCGATTGAAGTCCCGGTAGAAGTCGCCATAGAAATCCAGCAGCTGCTTCACGGACATCCAAGTGGGGATGCAGGTCCGCTCCGGCAGGTAGCTGACGCTGGCGTGGCTCTCCTTTCCAGGGGCCATATCGCATACCAGCACCTCTCCCTCGCTGGGGGTCAGCAGGCCGTTGGCCAGCTTGATGAGGGTGGTCTTGCCGCTGCCGTTGGGGCCCAGCAATCCCACGATCCGGCCCGGTTCCACCGCCAGGCTCACATGGTTCAGCGCCGGCGCGTTGCCGTAGTGCTTGCTCAGATCTTTACATTCCAGAACTGCCATTGTCTTCTCCTCCCTTGGTCTCCTCCTGCCGCAGCAGCGTCAGGATCTCCTCCCGGCCATAGCCCAGGTGGGTCATGGCCTCCAGGAACGCCTGAATGTGGCGCTCCGCCAAACTTCTCTTTGCAGATGCAATCATGGCCTGATCCTCCGTCACAAATCTACCCGTGGTTCGCTGGCTGTATACCAGTCCGTCCCGCTCCAGCTCCGTCAGGGCCCGCTGCATGGTGTTGGGATTCACCCCGGCCTCCGTAGCCAGGTCCCGCACGGAAGGCAGCCGCTCCCCCGGCGGGAACGCGCCGGAGACAATGCCCACCTTGATCTGCGCGATCAGCTGGGAATAGATCGGCGCGTCATTGGAAAACTGCCACTTCACAGAAGCACCTCCCATTTGTGTTGTTGTACTAAGCAAGTAATACAATAGCACATTCTCCAGATTTGTCAAGTGGATTCGAAAAAAATTTTGGAGAGGCAAAAGCGCCGCAGCGGCTTATCGCTGCGGCGCAAGGGATTCATCGGTTATTCGATTTTGCGGAGGGAGGTTCTCTGATCATACCGGCAGCCCAGGATGAGGATGGCGAAGCCCAAAATGGTCACCAGAAGACAGGGCAGGTCGTCCCAAAAAGTCACCTCCACAAATTCCCACATATTCTCCGGCCCATACTCCGCCAGATACACCAGCAACGCAGTGGAAATACTCCAGACCGGCCCCGTCTGCAAAAACCGCAGAGGCGCGGGAAGGGGGAGCCGCATGTTCAGCAGACCCATCAGCACCAGGAGCCAGCCCAGATGATACCAACGAAGCCGCCCTGCCAATTGGCGGCCCCGGAATACCAGAATCACAGACACGAGAATCAGCAGCACATGGGGAATCATTGTGGGAATATACACCATCTGCACGTATTTCACCCAGGCAAAATTCTCGAGGTCCTGCGCCTGCTGGTATGTATTGGCCGCAAGAACAGCCAGGTCAACCAGGTTCCAGACACCCCAGGCCGCCAGAACCCAGGCCAGCAGATAGCCCCTGTTCCGGTACCATTGCTTGACCCGGACCCACAGGCCCGCCGCAGGAGCCGTGGTATTGGCCGTCTCCGGCTCCTCTAGTTCTTCCAGCAATAAGTAATCCGTGGACACGCCGAACTGGCGGCTGATTCGGACGAGCTTCTCCACCTCCGGCATAGCCTCGTTCCGCTCCCACTTGCTCACCGCCTGGCGGCTCACATCCAGCAGCTTGGCAAGCTGGTCCTGGCTCAATCCCGCCCGGGTCCGGAGCTTTTGCAGCTTCTCTCCAAAGGTCATGGCGCTTCCCTCCCCTGCCGTTTTCACACGTTCAGGATACCAGACGATACCGGGACATGCCAGCAACCAAACCTGGAATTTCCGCTACCACAGGTAGCGGAGCGGTGTTTCCGGCGCTCAGGCGTACATTTTGTCCAGGCGGGACACGATGTCCGCCAGAGTGTCGTGGTCCGCATCTGCCACGATGGTGGCCCCGCAGGCCCGGACAGCGGGTACGCAGTTGGCGGGGGCAAATCCCTCCGCCGCCCAGGTCAGCATGGACAGGTCGTTGGCCTCGTCCCCGGCGCAGTAGACGTGCTGGCGGGAGATGCCCAGCCGCTCCGCCAGCCGGGCCACCATGCCACCCTTGGTGGCGCCTCTGGCGGTGACCTCCAGCAGTGTCCGGTCAGAGAAGAAGATCTCATACTCCCCCGCCCAGGGCTGGGACTGCAGAAACGCCTTGACCTCCTCCAAAACGGCGTGGTCCTCCTCAAACATGATCTTTCCCAGCGGCAGGGGCACATCCAGCAGGGAGGGCTTTTCCACCACGCTCACATGAGTGACGTGCTCATGCTGGCGGGTATAGAGATTGGGCCGGACGGCGTGGATCACGTTGTCGATGTGGTATGCCTCCACCGCCAGCGTGGGGAATCGGTCCAGAGTCTCCTGTCCCCGCCGGCGGGTGCTCTCGTCCAGCAGAATGGTCTCCAGATACTCCCCCTTCTGAAAATCATACAGGGCCGCGCCGTTGCACACAATGCCCGGCGCGTTCATGGGCACCTGATCCGCGAATTTGATGAAGGCCGCCAGCGCCCGGCCGGTGGCGATGGCAAATCTCCCGCCGCCGGCCATGAAATACTCCAGCGCCTCCCAGTTCCGGCGGGACACCTCCGGCACCTCGGCGCCCGTGCGCCGGGCCGTCTCCGTATTCAGCAGGGTATTGTCAAAATCGCTGGCCAGCAGTACACCGTCAAATTTTCCCATAAAAACTCCTCCATCCTATCTCTCTGAAAAGGCAGATCCGCTCCATCTGCCTGCTCTCCCGGCATTTCAAAAGACCGCCGCCCGAAAAAGGGGCGGCGGTCCAGCCGGATTCACTCACTCTTGGGGGCGGAACCGCCGCCCTCGCCGCCGTTTTTGTTCCGGCGGCGCCCCCCCCGGTGGTGGGGCCTGCGGCGGCGCTTGGCCTCGCCTTCACCGTCCGGGGCCGCCGCCCTGTTCTCCCCAGGTCTGGCTTCTGTCGGCTTGGGCTGCGCAGGCCTGCTCTCCTGTTTGGGGGGACGGGGCCGCCCTTCCTTCTTCTCCGGCCCCCTGGCCTCGGCCTTGGGCTGCTCGACCCCCTCTCCGCTTTTGGCTCCCCCTCTCCGGCGGCCGCCCCGATGCCGGCGGCGTGGCTTGCCGTCGCCGCTGCCGGGTGCGCCGATCTTCTCCCGCATGGGCGCCTCTTCCAGCTGCGTGTCCATATAGAAGGGCGGCATCAGGGCCGGGGCCTCCTCCCGGAACTCCTCCGCCTCCTTCGGCTCCACATAGCGGGCGGGGCGCTCCGGAATGGCGATGCCCTCCCGGCTGCCCTTGCCGTTGCGCAGAACGCACACCTCACAGTTGTGATAGCACTTCAAAGGCTCCGGCGCACTGTCCAGGCTGACCTTCACGGTCTCCCGCAGCAGGTCCACGCTCTTCACATTGCCGGGGCCGTCCGGCGTCTGAACAAAGGATTCTGCCTTGGGCATCCGCTTGGCTGCGTCCTCATAGACGTTCTGCTCGTATTTCAGGCAGCACATCAGCCGCCCGCAGGTGCCGGAGATTTTGGTGGGATTCAGGCTAAGGTTCTGGGTCTTGGCCATTTTGATGGACACGGGCAGGAACCCGTCCAGAAACTGGGAGCAGCAGAAGGGTCTGCCGCAGATCCCCAGACCGCCGATCATCTTGGCCTCGTCCCGGACGCCGATCTGCCGCAGCTCGATCCGGGCCCGGAACACCCCGGCCAGATCCCGCACCAACTCCCGGAAGTCCACCCGGCCGTCGGCGGTAAAGTAGAAGACGATCTTGTTGCCGTCAAAGCTGGCGGACACGTTCACCAGCTTCATCTCCAGCCCGTGGGCGGCGATCTTCTTCTCACAGATGTCAAAGGCCTCGCTCTCCCGCTTCTTGTTCTGCTCCACGGTGCGGCGGTCGCTGTCCGTGGCCATCCGCAGCATAGGGCTCAGGGGCTTGACAATGGCGGAGTCCTCCACCTCGTGGTTCCCCTCCGTGCAGGTGGCGAATTCCGGGCCCTGGGCGGTCTCCACGATCACCTGGTCTCCCATCTTCACCTGGTTGCCGTTTGGATTGAAATAGTAATTTTTACAGCCGCCTCGAAAGCGGACGCTGATAACTTCTGTCAAAGGATGCCCTCCAATTCCACCGCGATGGCGCCCAGCACATGGCCGGTTCCCACGTTGTACGTGCACTCCCCGCGATACTTCTGTAACAGCTCTATTGTGCGCATGATTTGGGATTTTGTCAAGTTTTTCGCGAGAATTGGGGCGATTTCCCGGCAGCTTTCCTCCGGTTCCTGTCCATATTGCAGCAGCAGCGCCGCAGCGCACAGGGCCCGGCTCCGCTCCAGCAGGGCGGACAGGTCCTCCCGGGTGATGCGCTTTTTCTCCAGCCGCACCGCCAGCTCCGTCACCTTTCCCCGCTTCCGGGCGGCCAGGCAGCGGCACAGGGCCTCTGCCGCCTGGACCTCTTCACCGCCGCCTTCCGCAGCCGGGTGCAGCTTCAGCTCCACGCACCGGGAGCGCAGGGTCTGGAGCACCACAGCGGCATTTTCCGCACAGAAGAGAAAGGCCGCATAGGGCGGCCCCTCCTCCACCACCTTCAGCAACACGTTCTGGTCCTGTTCCGTCAGCAGGGCGCAGTCCGGAAACACATAGACCTTCCGCCGCCCCTCGTTGGGGCGGATGTAGGCGTCTGCCCGGATGGCGCGCACCACGTCCACGGCGATGTTCTTATGGTCTGGGTCCCGGACGGTGATCACGTCCGGATGGATGCCCGCCAGCACCTTCCGGCAGGCGGGGCAGACGCCGCAGGGGCGGCTCTCCCCCCCCGTGCACTCCAGGGCGGCGGCGGCAAAGCAGGCGGCGGACATCCGGTCGCCGCTGCCGGTGAGCAGCAGGGCGTGGGACAGGGTGCCGCGAGTGGCGGCCTCCCGGATGCGGATGGCGGCTGGCTCCTCCGGCCGCAGGCCGAACAGGGACATGGCGTACTCTCCTTTTCCCGCTGTGAGCACGGGCTGATCTGCAGATTTTCCGGCGGCGCCGGGTGTTTGGGGCGCCCGGCGGCCTTCCGGCGGGCACACTGGAGTCATTGTACCACATGGCCCCGAAAAAGGAAAGAACGTAAATATTTTCTTTGTTGCGCAACTGTTAATTGTGTGGATTGCACAAACATTTGTGAAAATACTCCAGCTATCCCCAAATTTCTTAGCATTTTTATGTATTGTTTTCCGAAAAAATTCCCAATATAATGTTATCGTTATCAAAATGGGCTAATCGTTTAACCGCAGATTGGAGTCCACCCGACTTTCGACTGCGGCAGGAAAGAGAGGTTTGGACTACATGAGCAAAAAATATGTCTATTTGTTCAGCGAGGGCAACGCCAACATGCGGGAGCTGCTTGGCGGCAAGGGTGCCAATCTGGCCGAAATGACCAACATTGGCCTGCCGGTGCCCCAGGGC
>OJSH01001583.1_pt1 | contig 19632 bp, 23 predicted proteins | sample 1599441 | NCBI WGS metagenome assembly OJSH01 (sample SAMN04168658, study PRJEB22393) | human gut metagenome | biome: human gut microbiome; feature: stool | host: Homo sapiens | collected 2014-03-24 | reverse complement strand
AGTACTGTGCGTCTGCTATGGTTGGTCTTTATATTCAATATGATCTTGTTTCTCATGATTATTCTCCTGTATTCGATGGAAATTTGTTCCGGCTATTCCGGACTACCAAGAAAGTGTTGCTGATGCAGCATGCCGAGGATTTGCTTGTAGTGGTACGGTGTACTGTAGAAATCGCTGACCAGCTCAGTCCATGTACCTACACGGTTGTTGAACGGTCTTTCCTTGAGATACTGGGCATAGGTTTCATCGTATTCCTTCAGCATGCCTTCCAGATCGGTGTTATATGTTTCCTCAAAGTACACGGCCCGCTGAGGGAGCCGGGGTTTCAGGCCAGGGTCTTCTGCCGCATAGCCCACGCAAAGGCCCAACACCGGGAACACATGGGGCGGCAAGCCAAGCTCGTTGATGGCCTCCAGTGGGCTCAGGCGGATATCACCTATGACCACGGTTCCCAGCCCCAAGGATTCCGCCGCTGCTACAGCAGTGCCCACCGCAATGCCCACTTCATGAGCACCCACGATGACGGTGTCGAGGTCTTCCAGTACTTCTCCCAGAGACTGTCCGTGCAGACCGCATGCGAGAGACGTTCGGTAGTAGTCGGCGCAAAACACCAGAAAGACCGGGGCTTCAGAGATATGCCGCTGATTGCCGCACAGAGCGGCGAAACGTTTTCTGCGCTCCTTGTCTCTGACCGCGATGATGGACACGAGCTGCACATTTACCCAGTTAGGGGCTGCCTGCACGGCCTGAATGATTTGAGCCACAGCCTCCTGCGAAACCGGCGTGTCCTGATAGGTACGGATGGAACGGTGAGCCAGCAGGCTTTTAATGACGGTATTCATACTTTCCCCCTTACTCCCGATGAGTCTGTTCTTGGGTGAGTCCGTTCTTATTGAGCCATGCGGCAATCTTTCGCTCGGCGTCGTCAACGCTGCCCTCGTACACGTCAAGACAGTCCAGCACTGTGGCCTCCGGCGCCAATTTCTGTATGTCCCGCACCACATGCCCGAGTCCGCCTCCGCCGTGTGTACAGAACGGGATGATGGTCTTACCGGAAAAGTCGCCGGAGGAGTTGCCAGACGCTAAAAATGTTGCCACCGGCGGAACTATGGTATTGAACCAGTTGGGTGTGCCGAGCAGAATAACCGGGCTTGTTGCAAGGCATTGGCAGTTTTCAGCCAAAGGCGGTTGATAACCGTCTCTGGTTTCCTTCTTGGCCTGCGCCTCGCAGGTATCGTAATCGGTGGAATAGGCTTCGGCGGGCTTGATTTCGAACAGCGTTCCGTCAGTGACGGACTGAATCTTTGCCGCAACGCGCCGGGTGTGCCCTTGATACGAAAAATAGGCGATGAGTGGTGTATTCATGTCGGTATCCTTGAATTGTTGGACAGGAAATTTTCCTGTTCAAGTTTGAAGGTAAGAAAATCGAGACAATCAATTTTCTTTTGATTGTCGTGAACTTCATTGAGCAAGTTTCTTCTGTGTTGCTTCAAGAGACGTAATTCTTCTTCTCTCTTCCCTTCAGCATGGAACTGCAAAATTTTTTCAGTGGTATGTGCGTCACATCCTGCATCGTTCAAATTACGGATGAGTGCGAATTGGGGATCAACAGTCACCTTTCACCTCCTGCTTGATTGCAAAATAGGGCTGCGCCAGTGTAATAGCAAATACTTATATCAAATATTGTGAAATGCTTGACAGGCATTTTATACCCATGATAGGAACCGAAGCAGATTCAGGAGGATAGCAATGGAAATACGTGTGCTGCGATACTTTCTTACTGTGGCGCGAGAAGGAAGCGTGACCGGGGCGGCGAACTTTCTGCATTTGACGCAGCCCACGCTTTCCAGGCAAATCAAAGACCTTGAGGAAGAACTGGGCGTCAAGTTGTTTGTGCGCGGCAGCCACAGCGTATCCCTGACGCCGGATGGCATGCGCCTGCGCAAGCGGGCTGAGGAACTGCTGGAGCTGGTGGAAAAAACGGAAGCCGAATTTGCCGTCAAGGAAGAAACCATTGGCGGGGACATCCATATCGGCGGCGGTGAAACGCGGATCATGCGTCACCTTGCCATGATTATGAGCGAAATTCGGGAAGAATACCCCGGCATTCGTTACCATATCCACAGCGGCAACTCGGAAGACGTGACCGAGCGGCTGTACAAGGGCTTGCTGGATTTTGGCGTGTTGATTCAGCCTGCCGATCTGACCAAGTACGATTACGTCAACCTGCCGGAAAAAGATGCCTGGGGCGTCATTACGCGCAAGGACAGCCCCTTGGCTGCCAAGCGATCCATTGCCAGACAGGATTTGCTCGGCGAGCCGCTTCTTTTGTCACGCCAGGCCATACGGCGCAGCACGGCCAAAAATGAATTTCTTGAATGGTTCAAGGATGATTTTGAAAAAATGGACGTGGTGGGCACCTTCAATCTTGTGTACAATGCCGCCATTCTGGCCGAGGCCGGGCTTGGGCATATCGTCAGTCTTGACGGGCTGGTCAATACCACGGAAAGCGGTACACTCTGTTTCCGCCTGTTGGAACCAAGGCTTGAAACGGGACTGAACATTGTCTGGAAGAAATATCAGGTCTTCTCCCCGGCGGCGGAAGTCTTTCTCAAAAGGATTCAGGAGCGTTTCGGCGGAACTCAATAAAGACACAGAGGATTGGCCACAGTTTCCTCAAAAAGCCTTTTATGTCTCCATAAAGAAAAAGCCCGCATGAACGGGCTTTTTCTTCGCTTACTTCCAGCAATTTATATGAATTCGATCTTTTGCCTGTATGTTTTTCTGTTTCGGAATAGACGCATTTTCAGCAGGATAGCCCAATGCCAGATAACAGGGCATGGCATAGGCATCGGGATGTCCTATGACTCTCTGGATATGTTCAGATTCCTCCTGCATGGGGATGCGGGTTACACCCAGTATGCCCTCTGAGGCGGCGGCCGGAAGCATGTTTTCAATGAAGCAAAATCGTTGAGCGAACTCAAAGAACTGGGCTTGAGCAACGGTTCTCTGACCTTGAAGAAGGGAAGTATCAGGCATCCGGCGTTGTAAAGCATGGAAAACTGCCTCGGCATGGCCTCGCGGTACATGTCGCGTTGCACCGTGTCCGTCATGCCGAACCCATCCAGCATGGCCTCCCATTCATCTTTGTCGGTCATGTTTGTGCCCCGGAGAACCTTGGCTCTTTCCTCCTTTCCATCCACAACAACAAATTCCCATTGGCGCAGATGGTTGTTGGTCGGGGCTTTCAGCCCGGCCTCGATGATCTTTTCAACAACAGGCATGGCAACCGGCCTCTCCGCAAAGTCCCGGATGGTTCTGCGGGCCGCAATAGCTTCGTATACGTTCATGCTCGCCTCCGTTTCAAGTTTGCATGAACGGACTCTACGTCAGGAACCGGACACCTGTTTGTCATATTTCTCGACCATCAACTGAATTTTTTCGCGTACCGTATTCCGAAGACTCAATGGTTTGATCACTTCCAGACCGTCGGCAAAGGAAAGAAGGTAGCCGGTCAGCCATTCGTTGACAGGCATCATCTCATCAATCAGGTATGACCCGTCCGGCTGTGAGTGGATGTCCTGCTCCGGGAACTCATCGAATGCCCGAAACGCACATGCGGCCTGTATCCGAAGCACCACGCGTTCCATTGCGTAGCCTTTCGCGTAGTCCGGAGTAGCCATAGGGTCTTGCTGCATGGCCCGTTCGAAAGTTTCCCCGGTGGGCTGAATATTGCGGATGCGCGAGGCCCGCAACACCATCTCCCGACTGCTGTGCCGATCAAAGACGCATACATACCATGCCCGCTCCCGGAAAAGGAGGCATAACGGCTCCGCTACCCTTTCGGATATCCTGTTTTCAGAGCTGTAGTAGCTGAAGCTGAGCACTTTTTTGTTTAAAATTGAATCCTTGAGCACTTCAAACTTTTGCCTGCCGAAACCCGAGCCGCACCAGGAAGAAAAATCCACCCGCAGCCACCGCTCATCCGCTCTGCTATGAAAAAGCGCCGCCAGCTTGTGCAAGGACTCCTTACCGTCAGGATACCCCGCGCCCTCAAGAGCTTGCAATCCATTAAGGATGTCAGCCCGCTCCTGTTCAGTCAGATACGTTCTGCGTAAATTCTTTGAGCAAACCAACCCCACCGCCATACCCACGATGGGAAAACACCGGAATACCAGCAAGGCTCAGGGCATCCATATCCCTCTGAACTGTCCTGACAGACACAGAACAGCTTTCCGCCAGTTCCTTCGCTGTCCGGCAGGTTCCATTCATCAAGAGAAAAATGATCTTCAGAAGACGTTCAGCCTGCATCCCTTACCTCCAGTAGTGATTTTGGTACAGCAGGCCTCGCACGGGCGCAACACCACACTGAGTGACCGCCAAAGAGCGCCTTGGGGCTTTGGCTCATGCCACTATTGTTTCGTCCAAGACATTGCCTGTTTCGTGTGCATAGAAACGGGGACCCACTGGCAAAGATGATGATATTCTTAAATAGTATTTCATTATATTTGATATAAGTATTTGCTATAAGAATACCCCGCACTGTATCACTCAAATCACGCCACGCCGGTGTGCTGATTGTTGCCCTGGCATTGCGGATAATTATAGCAAGGAGCTGACCATGAACGACAAAAATATAAGCGCACACGCGGGCGGCGGCAGCAATCTGCTCGTCTTCATCCTGACGCTGAGCGTGTTCGACCAACATGTTAGGATTAGGCAAGAAATGGATAGAATCGTGTCTTACCCATAAGGAACAACCCTCGTAATGTGCTCCTGACAGTAAACAGAAATCTAACGATAGGAGAGTTACGATGGAAATACGGTTTGACGGACAGGTGGCCTTGGAACGGGAGCGGCAAAGGGCATGGGCCTTGCTGCGGCGAAAGCTTTCGCCGAGTCCGGCGCAGCGGTTGCCATGGCTGATATGGATGCGGAAGCCGTTAGCAGAGAAGCTCAAGCGCTGGTGAAATCCGGGGGTAAAGCTCTGGCCACTCCCTGCAATGTTGCTGATGAAGCCCAGGTCCGGAATATGGTAGCAGCAACTATGAAGGAGTTTGGGCGTCTGGATGCGGCGTTTAATAACGCGGGCATCCAGAGTCCTGTGACGGATACGGCTGAATTAGAGTCTGCGGAATTTGACCGCGTCATTTCGATCAACCTCCGCAGCGTCTGGCTCTGCATGAAGTATGAGCTTCTGGAAATGCGTAAACAGGGAAGCGGCGCTATCGTCAATAACTCTTCCCTGGGTGGGCTGGTTGGCCTTCCTGGACGGGCGGCATACCACGCGGCCAAGCACGGCGTACTCGGCCTCACCAAAAGCGCCGCGCTGGAATACGGGGCCAAGGGCATCCACATAAACGCCGTCTGCCCCGGAACCATTGATACCCCAATGGTGCAAGCCATGTTCGACTCTGGCAACCTTACGCGCGAGTTCATTGCCCAAACGCAGCCTATAGGCAGGATAGGCCGCGCCGAAGAGGTGGCAAATACCGTGCTGTGGCTGTGCAGTCCGGCGGCCTCGCTTCTCATCGGTCAGCCCATAGCGGTGGATGGCGGCTATACCATCATGTAGGGCAATGCCCATGACCGGGAATGTACGGTGCAAGATTTTATCATACATCAATCAACAATAGAGGAACACGTCATGAAATCAACGCTCTTTTCAATGATAGCTCTTGCGGCACTGTTGTCAGCACCGAGCATCAGCCTTGCGGCGCAACAGCAAAGCCCTGTGACGACAAATGTCCGGGAGGGAAATTACATCTTTACCTTGAGCAAGAACGTCACCAGACAGCCTGTCACCTTCAAGAACAGATATGGCATCACTCTGGCTGCCGATCTGTACATGCCGAAAAATTATGACGCCAAACGCAAATACCCAGCGCTCATCATTGGTTCGCCCTATGGCGGCGTGAAGGAGCAAGGGGCTGGCATTTATGCGCAAAACATGGCGGAACGCGGATTTATCACCCTGGCCTTTGATGCATCCAACAACGGGTACAGCGGCGGCGAAACCCGACACCTCTCCTCCCCCGATTTGTTTGTGGAAGATTTCAGCGCCTCTGTAGACTACATGGGCACCCGGCCCTTCATCGACAGAAATCGCATCGGCGTCATCGGCATGTGCGGCAGCGGTGGTTTTGCCCTGAGTGCCGCGCAGGTTGACCGGCGCATCAAAGCGGTGGCCACCATCAGCATGTACGACATCAGCCGGGCGCAACGCTTGGGCTGGAAGGACAGCGCCACCGAAGCAGACCGCAACAACCTTCTCGACCAGATCGCAGAGCAACGCTACGCAGAGTTTGAAGGCGCGGCTCCGGTAATGACCCCGCGTGGCGCTCCCATCGGTTTTGACGACACAACCGACCCCATCGGGCGCGAATTTGGCGAGTTCTACTCCACAATGCGCGGCTATCACCCCAATTCCATAACCCAGTTCACCATGACCAGCAGCATGTCCATGATGAATTTCTCGCTGCTGGAACACCTGCCGTCTATTTCGCCCCGCCCCATTCTTCTGGTTATCGGCGAAACGGCACATTCACGCTACTTCAGTGAAGATGTGTACAAGCAGGCTGCGGAACCCAAGGAACTGTATATTGTTCCCGGTGCCGGGCATGTAGATTTGTACGACAGAGTGAATGTGATACCCTGGGATAAGCTGACGAACTTCTTCAACGCCAGCATGAAGTGACATGAAAGACAACCGCGCTCATTTTTTGGGGGCGCGGTTGTCACCATATTTTGCGGGGGAATCCATGAACAGGCGGTTGCGTTCCATGCTGATGATTTTGACTGGTGTTTGTTTGGGGCTGGTGGCGGCGGGCTGGCTCATTCTGGGGCAGGCGAAATTCGGCAAAGCACCGGAAGGTTATTGATAGCTGCTTTAAGAAGCTGCCGACAGACTTTTGATATGCTGACATTGTTCAATCTTTTTTCTTGTCTGAATTTTGCTAGCAACTCTTTACCAGCAACGTTAACGTAAGAGAGGATGCTATGTACAGAGATGGTACACTTGAGGAACTAATAAAAGATCTTGAAGAAGAGCGTGCATCTAAAAGACTTCGTGAACTTGATCCAGAATTACTACTCAAGCCTGATATTTGGATTGTTAAACCAGAAGAAGGAGCTTGTGAGAAATGCAAGTCTTTTGCTAAAAAACTTTTTTTTGAAAACCACAACGTCCTCATCCGAACTGCAAATGTAAAATACAACGAATCTTACCCCAAAAAACAGCTCAAAAGGCATTGATAAAAAATACAACTATTGTTACAGATCTCTTGAGGGGAGACACTTCTCCTCTCTTTTTGTTTTTTTCAGCAACTTCAGTTATTGATGTACATATAAGAATTTGAACCCAGTACGTTGCGCAGATATAAATATTGACAGTTATAATGAGTTGGGTAAAGAATCAAAAAGTTCTTACTTGCTTCCTCTTAGTTCCGTTGTTTTTATGTTTTCATATTTTCGTGAAGATTCTGTAGATTGGAACCTTGTACTTGTAACAAATTTTGAAGATGCACAACTATTATGCACAGTAAAAAATATAGAATAGTACAGTTTTTTGTATTCTTAATATCTATATTTATTTTTTTTGTACATGCACAGGCAAAAGAAGTCATTCTTGACTGTGTTGATGTTAAAGAAATTCAATGTATTGCATTAGAATTAAAACAAATAAACAAATGTAGTTTGTTGTTTAGTGCTGATGCAAGATCAAAATTCGATTTAAAAGATGTACCTTCTGAAGAAATAATCACTATTTTTGTATCAGAAATGGCTGTTTCATCGATGACATCCAGTGTTTTCTTTACTGGTTCTCGTGTCGAAATGGATGTGCCTAAAGCGAGAATACTTCATACACAAATATGTAAAAATATTCCAATGAGGGCATATTATTTTGATCAAAAGACACACAGAAGAGTATCCACGTCATTTTAATTTTGGCAGCCCGATGGCTCACCGCCACCTTTGTTCTACCGTACCCCACCAAATTTTTTCCTCTGGAGTTGTAAACCTGCCTTTTCAACAGTTCCCCCCAGATGGCTTTCACGAGTGAAAGAAGCTATCTGGGGGGAACTGATAAAGGCGTTTCAACGCCAGAAAAAAGGAAGAGATTCTAAAAAAACGGGCCTGCTTCCGTGACGGAGAGAGCGTAGCGAGCGAGGGCGCGGAAGCGAGTACGGCCAGCAAAAAGCTGGCCGTACGGAGTTGCACAAGGAGCGCAGGAGTGGAGGGAGCGAGGGCGCGGAAGATGCGCCGACAGGCGCACCCTTCCTTTGCTTGAAGTGTAGGTTGAACTCAGCCGGATGGCTAATTATATTTTTATATCAAAATCAGGCAATTTATCTATCGAGTTCATGTAATCCGGCGAAAGATGAGCATATCTTTGGGTCATTATCGTTGTCTTGTGTCCAAGCATTTTCCCTACGCTATATAGTGGAACTCCTTGCATAACTAACCAACTCGCAAAAGTATGGCGCAGCGTATAAAAAACAACTTTATATAACGTATCGGTTATATCTTCATTAAACCTACATAGTTTTACTGCTCTCCGAAATGGAAATCCTGCCTGCGTAAAGGATTCTCCATTTTTCTTATGGAATAGCAAAGCCTCACGTGAGGCAGGTAAATGTTTTTGGCATATCGAGGCAACAATAGGTTTCATTTTTATGTATCTTGAATCTCCATTCTTACTCTCAGCCACATATATTATTTTATTTTTTAAAGAAATATGACATCGCCTGAGATTAAAAAGTTCATTTGGTCTGAGTCCTGTATTCAGGGACATCACAGTCAAATCTCGCCAAAGCATACTAGAAAAAAACTTTCTATTTGATAAACAGGTTATCAGCATATTAGCTTCATCAATTGACAGGAAGCGATAGCGTTGATTTTTAACTTTAGGCATCGGAAATGATGGCAATTTTGTATCGCTGAGTTCATATTCTTTTGCGGTATACAGGACACGTCTGAGCAAGCTCAGACAATGGTAGATGGTTTGTGGGCTCAAATTCTTTTTTTCGAGATGACAGCGGAGCCGAACGAGATCGAGTTTTTTTATAGAGCTAATTTCTCTCTGTTCGAGGTGAGAGAGATGAAGCTCCCACCTACGGAGTTCGGTTCTTACTCCCTTTTTTGAGTCATCACAAAGAGTTAAAGAATATAAAGTTGCCAACCGTCTTTCAGTATTGCCATTTCTTACCTCATGCGGTATATAGAGAAAAATTCGCATGTAGGTAAAAAAAGTTTTTGAGAATCAAAGACTAGTAGCTAGAAAGACATACGGCCTTTCACGCCGTCAACAGCGGTTCAAATCCGCCTGGGGACGCCAAATTTGAGTACAATGAAGAACGCCAAGATGCATAACATCTTGGCGTTCTTTGTTTTTGCTTTCCGGTATGGTTTCCCGAAGTCCAGCCTCGCCCGCTTGCATCCAATCATTTTATGGGTATATCCGTAGGTAGAAATGTGGTACGACATTTCCGATACCTACATGAATAACCGCGCGGAATCAAAAATATTTTTATCCATGTGGGTATCTCTTCGTCCAACGACAGCCAAGGAGTGCCCATGCCTCTTACCGATACCCACATCCGCAGTCTGAAACCCGACGTGAAACCCCGCAAGTATTTCGACGGCGGCGGTCTGTTTCTTTTCGTTCCCGCCAACGGAAGCAAGCTCTGGAGAATGGCCTACCGTTTTGACGGCAAGAGCAAGCTGCTCAGTTTCGGGGAATATCCCACAGTATCGCTCAAGGACGCCAGAGAACGCCGCGAAGAGGCGAAGCGCATGTTGTCCAGGGGAATAGATCCCTCAGACCATAAACGGCAGTTACGGCAGGCCAGAGCCATCGCGGAACGCGACAGCTTCCAGAATATCGCCAGAGAATGGCATGAAACCCGTATGGCAGAGTTTTCCGAAAAGCATCAGGGAACTGTCATGTACCGGCTGGAGACCTACATTTTTCCGGCCATCGGCAAGACGCATATCGCCAAACTTGAGACACGGGACGTTATGGAGGTCGTCAAGCCTCTGGAACAGAGGGGAAACTACGAGACTTCCCGGAGAGTATTGCAAATCATCAGTCAGGTGTTCCGCTATGCGGTCATCACGGGCCGGGCGAAACACAATGTCGCAGCCGATCTGCGGGGAGCCTTGCGACCGCGAAAAACTGTTCACCGGGCGGCAGTGCTGGAACCGGAGAAAGTCGGTCAGCTTCTGCGGGATATCGACGCCTATGAAGGCTATTTCCCTCTGGTCTGTGCCTTGAAGCTAGCTCCGCTGGTCTTCACCCGTCCCACGGAATTGCGGGCCGCTCAATGGAAAGAATTCGACCTTGAGGCCGGGGAATGGCGCATCCCTGCGGAACGCATGAAAATGCGCCGTCAGCATCTTGTCCCCCTGTCCCGGCAGGCGATGTCCATTCTTCGGGAACTTCAGAAATACTCCGGGGAAGGGAAATACCTCTTCCCTTCTATCCGCACAGAAGCACGGTCCATTTCCGATGCGACCATGCTCAATGCGCTCCGGCGTATGGGCTATCAGAAACACGAGATGAGCGTACATGGTTTCCGTTCCATCGCTTCCACACTGCTCAATGAACTCGGCTATAACCGGGACTGGATTGAGCGGCGGCTTGCTCACGGCGAGCAGGACGAAGTGCGGGCGGCATACAATTACGCGGAATATCTGCCTGAGCGTCGAAAGATGATGCAGGCATGGGCTGACTACCTGGACGGATTACGCAACACACAACAGAAAAGAAGCAGGGAGGAAGCATGAAAGAGGACTCCATGACCGACCGTGATGTTTGTATCTCCATCGGAAAAATAGAAGGCGACACGCAGGTGACGAGCAATGACACCGGCTGGAGTGAAGAAGAAAAGGAACGTATGAGACAATACGGCTATGACGACATGGATATAATCCGGGCGTGGTATAGCTGATAACACCTGTTTCCAGTAAACAGCGGCACGGAAGTACATGACTATCCCTGCCGCTGTTTTTTATTGTCCATTTTTGGGCGACAGGGTATCCTTTCCTCCATGACAGACCGACAGAACATGACCATAGGCAGAGTGCGGCAGGCGTATGGCCTGACAGCCAGAGAAGGTGAAATGCTTGTTCAGGCACTCTGGCCTGACGCCGTTCAGCCACTGGAATTATGGCGTACAACGTATGAATCCTGCTGGCAGGCATTTATTGCTGGCAGTCACGCCGCATACGGAACACAGCTCCCGGAATTTCCTTCAGCTCCAGAACCGGATACAGGCATTCAGACGTATCTGCTCGGCTTTGACGTGATGGAATTTTTCAGAACGATATCGACAGTTGTTCCTCTTAACTCCCTGCGATATGGACTGGATGTTATTCTTGAAGAATCCTTTGAAAATACGGCGTCTGTATTTCCAAAGGAACGAGAAGTTCTGTTCAACAGTCTGGATAGATTGAACACAGAAAAAATCTTCGAGCAGTATTCGTCGGACTCGATGCTGTTTGAGAAGCCGGTATGCTCCATTCCAGTTTCAAGTTACCACTTCATTGCGCATATCTTTGCCGATACCATAATGGTGGACAGGGACGCCGCCATCAGGCATCTCCGCTATTATCCCCTGCGCCGGGAAGTAAAAGGCATCACCCGCGCCCTTGTGGAATCCCTTTTACGGGCAGCTCCGCCGGAATCGTCCGTTGCCGACAAAGCGGCAGCAGTTCCCCTATGTGAAAGGTCGCCACAGGATGGAAAACTCGTTTTTCGTATTCCCGGAGCCGTTTGGGAAGGAAGGCCGGATGCGGCTGTCCGTGACGCCATGAAAGAGAAGTATCCCCTTGAGGTGATCGCCTACGTTCTGCTGTACTGGTGCGGCTCCCAATCATCCGGGACAGACCATAATGCCTCAGTGGGGCGGAAGACACATGTGGGTCGCCTGCTTGCGAAAAAAGAGTACAGGGACGAAAAATCCTATCGTAATATGGTGGACAATCTTCTCAAGAGAACGAATGGATACTCCATAGTCAAGGCATGACCAGCCTGTCGTTTTCCCGTCTTTTTTAGATTTTCCCGTCATTTTCCCGTCCGATTCCCTCACGGGAATCGTTTGACGTGTGCCAGATTCTCCTGAAATCCAACCAGATTCAGGAGATTTTTTTATGAAACAGCATCAAGCTCCCATCCCCGTTCACGGCCTTCTGCGTCTGCCTCAGGTTCTCAGCATAATTCCCATAAGCAAGAGCGCATGGTGGGAGGGATGTCGCACCGGACGTTATCCCAAACCCGTGAAACTTGGTCCCCGTACAACAGTCTGGCGGGCGGAGGACATTGCCGCATTTATCAAAAACCTCGGCCGTCAGGGAGAGAATCATGAGTAATCCCCTGCAAATCTTTCGGGACATCCTGACCGACAAGGGATTGATTCCGGCCGAAATCATGGCGGACGGAAAACTGCATCGTTGTCCTACCCAGACCAAACCGCATAAACAAAACGGCGCATATATCGCGCATGTCGATATCCCTGCGACACTTTGGTGGTGCAACTGGGAAAATGGTGAACAGGGCACGTTCTGCACAGAAGAAAAGCAAACGCTTTCCGTGTCTGAACTTTCCGCATGGCGGGAACGTCAACACTCCATACAGCGGCAACGCGAAGCGGAATATGCCGAACGCCATGCTGAAGCAGCTCAACTGGCCAGACAGGAATGGAACTCGGCACTAATGTGCGACGCCAACCATCCCTATCTACGCAGCAAGGGCATTCCGGCTTTGGAAGGCATACGGCAGGCACGGGACGGTGCGCTGCTTATTCCCGTTCTGGATACCGCAGATAATCTGCAAAGCCTGCAACGCATCTACCCTGATGGAACCAAGCGTTTCCTCGTTGCCGGCAAGGTATCTGGAGGACAATTCATCATTCAGGGGCAGCCGGAAAAGCCGATAGCCATCTGCGAAGGCTTTGCCACTGGCGCAAGCATCCATCTTGCCACTGGCTGGACGGTCCATGTGGCTTTCTCCGCCAACAATATGCCCGTGGTCGCCAAACCGGCAAGAGACCGATTCACAGACAGGGCAATCATTATCTGCGGCGACAATGACGAAGCCGGACGCAAGAGAGGAGAGGAAGCGGCCGGACTCGCAAACACTCAGCTTCTGTTTCCCCACTTCACCGACGACAACGGTACGGATTTTAATGATCTTCACCAGATAGAAGGCATTGAGGCCGTCCGCTCGCAACTGGAAACAGCGCTGACCAAACAGCAAGGTCTTATCGCTCTGGACATGGGCGAATTTCTTTCCATGTCCATACCTGAACGGGGGTATCTTTTATCGCCCGTTCTTCCGGTACAGGACATAGGCATTCTGTACGCCCCGCGCGGCATAGGCAAGACATTCGCCGCGTTGAGCATCGCTGTTGCGGTGGCTTCCGGCGGAGCCGTGTTCAACTGGCGTGCGCCGATGCCCAAGCGAACGCTGTATGTGGATGGGGAAATGCCCGCCACTTCCATGCAGAACCGCCTTTCCGCTCTTGTCAACGGCATGTCCATTCCCCCGCATACGTTGAAAAACATGGCGCTCATCACACCGGATTTGCAGCCCTGCCCCATGCCGGATTTGTCCACAGCTGGCGGACAGGCCATGATTGAGCCGTTTCTGAAAGACGTGGACATGGTTGTGCTGGACAACATCGCAACCTTGTGCCGCACCGGCAAGGAAAACGAGTCTCAGTCATGGCAGACCATGCAGGCGTGGCTGCTGGAATTACGCCGCAGAGGGATGACCGTCCTGCTTATCCATCATGCCGGAAAATCCGGCGACCAGCGCGGCACCAGCGCCAGAAAAGACATTATGGACACGGTGTCAGTCTGCGCAGGCCCAGGGAATACAGCATGGCCGAAGGAGCCCGTTTTGAGGTCCATCTGACCAAGGCGCGGGGCATATTGGGCGATGACGCCAAACCCTTTGAGGCCAACCTGATTACCGAAGGCAATGCCCTGCATTGGCGGGTTCGGGACATTGAAGATGTGGAACTGGAGGAATTGAAAAGGCTGCTCGGCGAGGGATACAGCATTCGTGACTGCGCCGAGGAAATGGGAAAGTCGAAATCATCTGTCCACAGACTGAAAAGAAAACTGGAAGGTCTCGCTTGACCATTTTGCAGGTGTCCCGCTGTACCGGTGCTTAGGCAGCGGTACAGCGGGACACCTGCAATATACGTCGTATCTGTCATCCTATGAAGTCCGGCCAAATCCGAACAGGTTTTCAATTTTTGTACCGCGTAAACTGAAAAAGTGTCCCGCGTTCCTGCCACAGAAAAAACGGGACATCCATTGATACAAGGAAGTATTGCCATGTCCTATCTCGTACTCCATATGGAGAAATTCAAGAAGGAAGCCATACGCGGCATCCAGAGCCACAACCGGCGGGAACGGGAGAGCCACAGCAACCCCGATATTGACTACGACAGAAGCGCGGCGAACTACGAGCTGCACGAAGCCGCAGCATCGAACTATGCCGAAGCCATTCAGAACCGCATTGACGAGCTTCTGCTGGTCAAGGCCGTGAGAAAGGACGCCGTGCGCATGTGCGGGCTTATCGTCACCTCGGACAAGGCGTTTTTTGATGGTCTCACGCCGGAGGAAACAAGGCGTTTCTTTGAGGAAAGCAAAGCCTTTCTCACGGAGTTTGTGGGCGCGGAGAATGTCGTTTCCGCAATGGTTCACATGGATGAAAAGACGCCGCACATGCACTTCCTTCATGTGCCGGTGACGCCGGACGGGAGGCTCAACGCCAACAAAATCTATACCCGCCAGAGTCTGCGAAAACTGCAATCCGGGCTTCCCGCCCATCTGCAAAGCCGGGGCTTCGTCATTGAACGCGGCGTGGAACAGACGCCCGGTTCCACGAAAAAACATCTGGATACCCGCGAGTTCAAGCAGCAACAGGAAGCATTGGAGAAACTGATTCAGGAATCCGAAGAGACTTCCCGAAATTCACGGCAGCTTATCAGCGCATTGGAACAGCGTGAGGAAGAGTTGAGAAAGAGCATTGAAGAGTATGAGCGGCAGGCTGAGGAGGCGGAAAAGGTGCTTCGGGAGGAGACCGATCTGCCGAAAGCCTCTTTTCTTAATTATCCGTCCGTGCTGAAAAAAGCCTCTTCCCTCATTGAAGAACTGAAAAAGGCGCTTGCCGTCAAGCATCTTGTCCAGACAGAGAAGGAAATTCTGCAACGGGAAGTGGATACCCTTCGCGGAAAGCTGACGCGGCTTGAAGCGGGATACACGGCCCACAGAAAACAAAGCCATGAGGAAAAAGAGGAGCTGGAGAAGCAGTTGAAGAAAATGAAGAGAATCATGGCAGGCTATCAGGAATTTCTGCGTCTGCCGGAAATCCGGCCGCTGCATATCGAGTTCGTGGAGCGCAAGCGCACCGAACAGCTCCAACGTCAGCAGGAAGAGGAACGGCAGCGGCAGGAGCAGGAGGCGCGGGACAGGGAGCGTCGGCAGGCGCGCTCCGCCCGTGGCATGAGAATGAGGTAAGGCGTCGGGAGGGAATCTTCGCACAGGCCGAAGATATAGCCCACTAGGCTTCACTTCGTGAAGCGTGGGCGACCGTCCCGCTCGACCGGAAAGACAAAACGCCAATCTGGGACATGGCCCCTGCGAAACACAGGAGAAAACATCATGACCATCACCGCGACTCAGGTGAAGGAAATCAGACAGGAATTCGCCGCTCTCAAACCCGCTTCCGTCACATTGGAGGGGAACAGAACCATGTCCGTCAAAGAAGCCGTCCTCGCTCTGGCCCCGACGCTGGAGCGGATGAGAAAGAGAGGTTTCGAGGTTCAGGAGCTTGTCGAACGCCTGCACGAAAAAGGCATTGAGGTAAAGGCTCCGACGCTCGCCAAATACCTGAGCGAGTTCAGACGCCGGAAGGGAAAGAAGAAAGACACACCCCCCGCCCCGGCGTCCACAGGCAGAATGACGGAAGGCGTAAAGCGGTCAGTCTCTGAAAACGAACACCGGCAGAATTCGTTCATCGTGCCTGATATGCCGATTGACGAGTTATAAATCAACGACATGGGGAATCAGCATGACTCAGACTTACGGATATATCCGTGTATCAAGCGCAGACCAGAACGAGGACCGCCAGCTCATGGCCATGCGGGAGTACTCCATAACGGCGGACAGAATTTATATGGACAAGCTGTCGGGGAAGAATTTTCAACGCCCGCAGTATCGGGCGCTGCTCAGGCGACTGAGGCCCGGCGATCTGCTCTGCATCACCAGCATCGACAGGCTGGGCCGCAACTATGAGGAAATCCAGAGGCAATGGCGGCTTCTTACCAAAGAGAAGAAGGTGGATATTCTGGTGCTGGACATGCCCCTTCTGGATACGCGGAGAGACAAGGACCTGCTCGGAACGTTCATTGCCGACCTTGTGTTGCAGGTGCTTTCCTTTGTTGCTCAGAACGAACGGGAAAACATACGGAAGCGTCAGGCGGAAGGCATCGCCGCCGCGAAAAAGAAAGGCATCCGCTTCGGACGTCCGCCCAGACCGCTTCCGGCGGAATTTCCGACTGTACTCAGACTCTGGTCGGATGGAAAAATGACGCTTGCGGATGCCGCAAAGACATGCGGAATGGCGGAATCTTCATTCCGTTACAGAGCGGGTGTGGAACAGAAATCCAGATAAATCTCAACGAAAAAGTGTACTTTTCCGCACCGTCGGCTTCCTGAACTCCTATGCAGGAAGTAATACCGTAGAACCGTCTAAAATTCCAGTCAAAAATTTGTCTACCCCTCGTCGCGGCAGGAATCGTTTTTCAGGGTGCGGAAAAGTACACTTTTTCGCGCCCTTGGCTTGATTGACTGTTTTCACCATGCCGGGGCCGCTCTCATGTTTTGCAACCGGAGTCTCCGGCATACATCGTCTGAAAATGTTGTCGGAGGAATGTCATGCTGACGAAGGGAGCCATAGGAAATCTGGTCAACCGGTACAATGCAGTTCTAAAAAAATGCCGTCTAATGAATATGTTCGCATCGTTGGCAATTGCGTGTACGATAACCATCGCAGTTCCAACAATCTCTCTGGCAGAAAATTACATCATCAGCAAAAGTACAAACTGGGGAGATTATACGTTAGAAAACTATAATCACCGTGCGAGAATGCTTCATGGAGGAGAGACATTGACCATCCTAAATGACGCTATCGTTACTTTTGATTTTACAAACTCATCATCGGCTATTCCTATCACCAATGGCGGTTGTATTATTTACAGCGTTGATTTTTTCTATCCTGGTGGATACAAAGCCGGAGACGTCGCAATATCCGGCGGTACTATTCTGGGGAAATCCGCTCACCCAGAAACCGGCTATGGAATCTATGTATATGAAGATTATCCTTCAAAAATTGAATTACAGAATACAAATTTAATATTATCAGATTTCTACACGGGGATATCTGCAGAAAATGGTACTGTGGACATAACAAATTCAAGTACAATATTTACCAATATTAATTACGGTGTATACACAAAAAATAACGCTCGTATTGATATAAAAAGTAAGGATTTTTCAATATCCGACAGCTACATACCTGTGTATGCCGGAGGAAATTCTTCAGTAAATATACAAGAAGCTGATAACATTGATTTGAATTTCTCTCATAGTGGAATATATTTGAAAGATTCCGCAACGGTTGCTATGAAGAGTTCCAACTTCTCCATGACTGGACAGTATGGCCTCAATGCCAGTGGGAATTCTTCCATCCTCGTAGAAGCAGATAACGTCAGTCTGGACGCTGGTGCTCTGGCCTATGGCAAGGATAACTCCAAGATTCGTTTGGCGGCGAACAGCTCAGGTACGCTGCATGGCGATGTAGCTGCATACGATACAAGTAATGTCTCTCTTGAACTTTGCGGCACCACTCAATGGACCGGATCTTCGGGAAAAAGCGCCGAAGCTCATTTGCAGGTGGAACTTGAGGATACAGCAACGTGGCATGTTGTCCCCGCGTACATAAGTGAAACCGAATACAAGCCCTCCGAAGCCTCGCGCCTTCAGTTTACCGACGGTGGCATTGCCGATCTTGCATCGGCACAGGAGTACCAGAAACTGTCCATCGGTGAACTTGCCGGAAACGGTGGAACTTTTCGTTTGAAGGTGGAGGATGATTCTACTGATGGTGTCGATCAGGTAGACATCACCCGCTATGATTCCGGCAATAACTCGATTTATGTGGCTTCTTCCGGGAACACTGAAATATCCGCTGAAGAAATGAACACCTATCTGGTTCGTCAGGAAAACGGATCAGGAACCTTTGGACTTGCCAATACCGACCAGCAGGTGGATTTGGGATTGTATCTTTATAAATTGGCCAGCAGAACAAATGATGCCACTACGGAATGGTATCTGCAGCGGGTTGAAAGCATTGTCCCTGTTGACCCGGATGCCCCCACGCCCCCGGTAAACCCGAACCCTCCGCTTTCTCCCACCGGTGAAATGGAAGCCGCTCTTTCCGGTCTGGCCGGACACTATGCCATGTGGTATGGCCAGCTCACCGACCTGCGCAAGCGTCTGGGCGAAGTGCGCTACGGCACGCAGACTGGTCTGTGGGTACGCGGCTTTGCCGATAAATCCCGCCTTGATGGACTTGGAGGAACAAATTTCACGCAGAATATTTTTGGAGGCTCCATAGGCTACGATACTCTCGCGTCCGTAAGCGAAGAGTCTTTATGGATTGTGGGTATGCAGCTTCGAAGTGCACGCGCCCACCAGAGTGTCAACGGCAGATGGGGCGGGCATGGAGACCTGACCAGTATGGGAGGCGGTTTGTATTCCTCTTGGGCACATGCCGATGGCTGGTATGTGGATGCCGTTGCCACAATGGACTGGTACAATCACAAGCTCCGCGCCTCCATGCTGGACGGCACCAGAGTGCATGACGACCGATCCTCTTACGGGTTGGGTGCCTCGCTGGAAGCGGGGCGCAAGCTGGACTTCGCCTTCAGCAACGAAGGGCGCGATTACTGGTTCCTCGAACCTCAGCTTCAGTTTTCCTACTTCTGGGTAAAAGGCGGCGATTTTCACGCCTCCAACGGGATGAACATCGAGCAGAAGGACATGGATTCGCTCACGGGACGCGCCGGGCTTGTCCTCGGTAAAAAATTTTCGCTGGAAGGCGGGAACGACGAACGCTATGTGCAGCCCTATGTGAAGGCTGGTGTGAACCATGAATTTCTGGGAGAACAGGAAGCCCGCATCAACGGTATGCGCATGACCTCCGATCTGGACGGTACGCGCGTCTACTACGGTGCGGGCGTGGACTGGCAGGCTACGGACAATCTTCGTCTGTACATGCAGGCAGAACGCGAACACGGCGAACACTTCACCCGTGAATACAATGTATCCGCCGGGTTGAAGTGGAAATTCTAAGGCGTGAAACCGGGCACGAAGGACAGGAAAAAACGCCGTGCCCGGTTTTCCTGTCATGGGAAAAAGACATGGGATGCAGCTTCTGCCGATCCTTATCAACTTCCTACTTTCATGCCGGAAAATGCTTTCGAGATTTTTCCGCGAGTAGAGAGAGAGAGAGAGAGAGAGAGAGAGAGAGAGAGAGAGAGAGAGAGAGAGAGA
>OJSH01001532.1_pt1 | contig 20378 bp, 20 predicted proteins | sample 1599441 | NCBI WGS metagenome assembly OJSH01 (sample SAMN04168658, study PRJEB22393) | human gut metagenome | biome: human gut microbiome; feature: stool | host: Homo sapiens | collected 2014-03-24 | reverse complement strand
TTTCGGCATCGTGCTGCGCGCCGCGCTGGACTTTGCGGCAGACGGTGCGCAGGGCGGTATTTATTTCAACAATTTCCCCAACAACCAGCCGCTCATGCTGCTGTTGGCGGGGTTGTTCCGTCTGCTGCGGGCCTGTGGTGTGACGGAGGAGTATGAGCTGCTGGTTTGGGGCATGCGCTTCGGCGCGGTGCTGCTGCAGCTTGCACTGTTCTTTCTGTACCTATGCGCCGCGCGTCTGCTGGGCCGTCGGGCCGGCGCGCTGGCGCTGCTGCTGGGTGCGGCCACAGCGCCGTTTTTGCTGTATGCACCCGTCTATTATACGGATACCGTCACCGCGCCCATTCCCATTGCCATATTGTACTGCTGGCTGCGCCTGCGCGCGGCCCGACGGGAGGGGCGGCCGGGCCGGGGCCCGCTGGCGGCTGTTTTTGTGCTGGGCGTTTTGGGGACGCTGCTTAAAGTGACCGTCGTTATCATGGTCATCGCCGTGGTGCTGGATCTCATTATGAGCTGGTTCGAGGGGCAGATGCGCAAGAGCCGGGGCGGCTCCAAGAAAATGTGGATCCCGGTGGCGGCCATCGTACTGGCGTTCATCCTGCTGCTGCCCTATGGCCGCGGCGGCACCGGCGACATTCTTCTCTATGACGGCGACTACTCCGAAACCCAGCTGATGCACCACATGGTAAAGATGCTGGTGGAGGACCAGACAGATCTGACTGTCACCATTCAGGATCAGATGTCCCAGGTGAACAACTGGAACTCCCTGAAGGATGACAGCCACACCTGCGACCTGATGATCTCCTACGACGGCACGATCCTCACCACCTTCCTGGGCCAGGACACGGTGGACGTTCCGGAGGGCATGACGATCTACGACTACGTCCAGGGCGAGCTGGACAGCTACGGCCTCACCCAGCTGGAGCAGCTGGGCTTTGAAAACACCTACGCCATCGGCGTGCCCCAGGCCCTGGCGGACGAGTACGGCCTGGAGACCATCAGCGACCTCATCCCCATTGCGGACCAGCTGACCTTCGGCGCGGAGCAGGAGTTCTTCACCCTGGAGGGCAGCATGAAGTATGACCCCTTTGTGAAGTTCTACGGTCTGAATTTCCAGGACGCGGTCTCTGTGGATATGGGCCTGAAGTACTCCGCCATTGAAAACGGCAGCTTCGATGTGGCGGTGGTCTACTCCACCGACGGCCTGAACAAAAAGGTCGGGCTGAAGGTCCTGGAGGACGACCAGAGCTTCTTCCCCGACTACAACGGCGTCTTTCTGGTGCGGGACGATCTGCTGGAGAAGTACCCGGAGGTGGCGGACATTCTGAACCAACTGGCGGGCAAGATCCCCACCGAGCAGATGGCGGAGCTGACCTACCAGGTGGACGTGGAGGGCCGCACTGTGGATGAGGTGGCCCGGGAGTTCCTGGTGAGCCTGGGGCTGCTGGAGGCCTGATCCCCGCTCTCTTTCAAAACCGCTCTGGAGCGTCCGCGCTCCAGAGCGGTTTCCTTTGGAAAATTTCCACTTCTTTGCAACCGGCATCACGTTTTCTCGTCTATGTTGGTGAGAGAACCTCCGGCCGCGGGCTGGAGACAGGAGGAGGATCCCATGAATCTGCAAAAGCGGTACTTATTGATGGGCGGAGCCGTGCTGGCCATCCTGCTGACGCTGGCGGCAGGACTGCTGTTCTGGGGCCGGAGGCCCTTCCGGGGTCTGGAGGCGGCGGACATCGCCGCAGCCACCGTCCTGGTGGGCCCCCCGGATGTGACGCTGGAGCTGGATGCCGGGGAGATCGAGACCCTGGCGGATCTGCTGGCAGATGTCCGCATCACGCGGCCGGACCAGTCCTATTCGGAGTATGCCGGACAGACCGTCCTGTTCACGGTGACCATGGCTGACGGCACAGCTGCGAACGTCACGGCCTACAACCCGTTTCTGATTATCGACGGCACCGGCTGGCGCACCACCTATGCGCCCTGCGAGGCGCTGAACCGCTTTGCCAACGAGCTGCTGCGGGAGAGAGGAGGATAACATGGAGGACGCGGAGATCATCGACCTGTACTGGCAGCGGGATCAGCGGGCTATTGACGAGACCCACGGCAAATACGGCGGCTTCCTGGCGGGGATTGCCTGGAACATCCTCCGCAGTCACAGCGACGCGGAGGAGTGCGTCAACGACACGTATCTGCGCACCTGGAACGCCATTCCTCCGGCCCGCCCCTCCGCCTTCCGGGCCTGGCTGGGGCGCATCGTCCGCAACCTCTCTCTGGACCGCTGGAAGCAGAGCCGCACCGCCAAACGGGGCGGGGACGGCATGGAGGTGCTGTTGGGGGAGCTGGATGACTGTGTGCCGGAGCCCCACGGAACCGAGAAGACGATGGAGGACCAGGAAATCGCGTCGCTCATCAGCGCGTTTCTGCGGCGGCAGAGTCCGGAGAGCCGCATCATCTTCCTGCGGCGGTACTGGTACGGGCAGAGTGTGGCGGATATTGCCGCCGGAATGAACTGCGGAGAGGGGAAGGTCAAGTCCTCTCTCTTCCGCACCCGGAAGGCCCTGCGGACCTATCTGGAACAGGAGGAGGTGTTTTTGTGAAAGCGGAGCGGTTGTTTCAAATCCTGGGTCTGGTGGACGAAAGCCTCATAGAGGAGGCGGACACCGCCTCCTCCCCCGCCGCTGTACAGCGGCGGCCCTCATGGGTTCGGCTTTTGGCCGCGGCCGCATGTCTCGCGGTGATCTGCGCCGGGGCGTGGGGACTGTGGCAATCGAATCTGGGAGCGGGCACCGGCAGCCCCGGAGATACCGCGCTGGCCGGTGGAGAATCCGGCGGTGACGGCCACAGCCCGGGCACTACCTTCCTGTCCTACGCCGGGCCGGTCTTTCCGCTGACCACGGCGGAAACGAACACCCGCCTGACCGCAGGGCGGACCGTCACCTGGGATTTTGCCCCCGGCTCCTATGAGGATGGATCCCCCCGACAGTGGGGGGCCCAGGTGACAGACAGCTACACGCTGACCAATCCTGCTGACGGCAGTGTGACGGTCAACGCCCTCTACCCCGTCTCCACCAGCTGGCTGGACTTTCCCGAGCTGAACGCTGCTGTCACCGTGGATAGCGGGGGGACCGGTTTCTCTGTGCTCTCCGGCGGCTACGCCGGAGGCTTTCAGGACGCCGGGGAGCCGGACGGCTCCACCTGGAACCTGGCCCCGCCGGACGAATGGGCCGATTATCAGGCACTTCTGGCAGACGGAGAATACCTGTCCCGGGCGATGGAGGAAACTGCTGTCCCGGAGGTTCCGGTGACTGTATATCAGTTCACGGATTTCGCCGCGCCCCATGAGGAATACAACGCCGCTACCCAGGCGGTGACCTTCACTACCGACCCAGAGGCCACCACAGTCCTCTCCTACGGCTTCAACGGCATGAGTCGGGATGCGGACCGGGGCTGGTGCCAGTACAGCTATTTCGTTCCCGACGGTGTCCGGAGAGAGACGGAAACAAAAATTCTGATCGTCCTGGGTGATGACATCGGCGATTATGTCCTCCAGGGGTATGCCGACGGCGGCTGTGACCAGGAGATCGATGGGGTGTCCTGCACCGTCACCCGCCGGGAGACCACCTTGGCCGATGTGCTGGACCTGCTGTGCCGGGCTTATCAGGCGGAATTTGAGCAGTTCAGCCTGGGCCGCGGGCAGGAAAGCCCCTTCCGGTATCTCTCTCAGGCGCAGTACCAGGGATTGGTGTGGCAGCTGCTGGAGCAGTACGGCCTCTTCTCCGGCACCCCCAAGGACCGGTACAGCGACGGCCGACTGGATGAGATCCTGATGGAAGCCCTGTCCCAGGAGCGGGTGCTGTACCTGTCCTTCCCCGTCACCGTCCCGGCAGGCGGCAGTGTTACTGTGGCGGCTTCTTTTTGGAAGGCACCCAGCTATGACTACGGCTGCTCTGGTTCGGAGAACGTGGGCCTCCAGGGCTATGATCTGGTGACGGCCCTGGGATCCACGCTGGAGTTCACCGGCCAGACCGCCGCCCTGGTGAACACGGACACCATTGAGATCGTCCGGCAGAACCTGGGCTTTGATCTGGAAAACGGTGTTACCCAGGTATCGCTGGATCTGGCGGAGCCTCACTACTATCTGGAAATCCGTCCTCTGGAGGGATAATCACAAAGACGCGCCTATGGAAGTTCCACAGGCGCGTCTTTGGCATCGTTCACTTCTTCCGGCCCCGTATCCAGGCCGCCAGAAGCAGCCCCGGGAGGGAGGCCGCGAGGACTCCCAGCTCCAGGATCTCCTGACCCCCTGTGCGTTCAGCAGGGGACTCTTCCTGAACGGGCAGCGAATCTGGTCCCATCTCCGCATCAGCCGCATCGGCCTGCCGTGCCTCCCAAGCTTCAAGGGAGGCCGATTCCAACACAGCAGGCGCCGGGGCATCTGCCGCCCAGGCCGGGGACGGGGAGGGCATCCGGACCTGGTCCAGCAGCTTTTCCGGCGCAGCGGGGCTCCGGTCCGGCGACGTCTCCCACTCCGGGAGAAACCCGGCGCTGGGGAACTGCCACAGGGAGCCGTCCGCCAACACCGCCAGGGTCCGGTCGCTGCAGGGGACGGCACAAACCACACCGTTCGTGATCCGCACAATGCCGTCACAGGCCTCCGTGTTATAGGGGTCCTCCGGGTCCACCAGACCGTCCCGCAGCATGGCCGGACGGTCGCTGCCCCAGGCCCAGAGAGTTCCGTCCGCCGTCACAGCGGTACATCTGGTGAACTGCACCACATCCTCCAGCAGTTTTTCCGGCTGGCCCAGGGACTGCCACTGGACTGTATCCGACAGATTATTCTCCCAGGGCACACGCCAGAGACTACCATCCTGCCCCTGGACCAGCATGGCAGGGTCCTGAATTCCGCAGTACAGACTGCCCACAGCGGCCACATGTTCCATCAAAGGTGCCGCGGTACAGGTATCCCCGTCAAACCAGACCCGCACCAGCGTCCCATCCTCCTTCACCGCCAAATCCCCAAACAGCTGAACCACCTGGTCCAGTACCTGGGTGGGCGGATAGTAGGGATCATCCTGATGTTCCTCCAGGGACACTCCGGACCGGGCGCCCCAGGTCCACACCGTCCCGTCAGCGCACAGGGCAGAACATTCCGTCTCCCCGACTGATACGGACACCACGTCCTCCAGCAGCCGGTACGGCTCCTCCTCGCCGAAGGTCCGGCCCGCGTGGCCGCCCCAGCCCCAGAGGGTCCCATCCTCGTCAATGGCGGCGGCCGTGATAAACCCCGCGTCCACATACCGGGCATTCTCCAGCAGGACATTGGCCTCCTCCCAGGGCAGCGGGTCCTGGTCCGTGGGGCCCACCGCGCCGTGGAAGCTGTCTCCCCAGGCCAGCAGGGCGCCGTCCGCTCGGATAGCATAGTAAGTGTATCCGCTGGTGGCAATGGGCTGGCTGATTGACTCCAGCGCCGCCGCTGTACCGGCCAGCAGCATGGCCGAAAGAAGCCCGCAGGCAAGTATTTTCATATCCGCCGCCTCCTTTTTCCCACTGTACCATACAGCCTATCCAAAAAGCAAACCCCGCACCGTCCCGGCGCGGGGCTTGTCCTTTATTTCTCGATCTTCACAAATTTCTCCGCCGGGGCGTGACACAAGGGGCAGCGGAAATCCGGCGGCAGGGATTCTCCCTCATAGACATAACCGCAGACAGTGCAGCGGTAGCCGTTGATCTCTACCGTGCGGTACACGGTGGCAGTGGGCGGCGTGGCCTTGCCCCGGTCCGTATAGGCCTGGAGGGTCAGCACCCTCCCGTCTCCCAACACCTCCGCCTCTGTGGCCTGGCCCACGAAAAGGAGGAAGCTGCCGATCTCCATCTGGTCCACCACCTTGCATGCGATGCGGGAGACCATGTGCTCCTTCAGGTATGGATTGCCGTTGCTGTCGGTCTCCGCCGCCCGGCCGGCGAACTTGTCCGTCACCCGGCCGGACTTGTAGCCGAACAGGTCGATGATCTCCCCCGGCGCGTCCGCACCCAACAGGGTAACGGAGAAGCTCCCCGCCGCCTGAATGGCCTTGCAGGTCTCGTGGTCCTTGTTCACCGCCACGGTGAACTTGGGCGGGAAGGAAGAGGTCACCTGGTGGAAGGAGTTGACGATGCAGCCGTGGCGCTTGCCGTCCGCTGCCGCAGAGAGCAGACAAAGGGCGTAGTCCATCTTCTGATATGCCTTGTTGTCCATATTGATTTCCTTTCTGGCGGATCCGCCGCCGGACATCCCGCATGTTTCTCTTGATGGAATAAGTTTACCAGAAGCCGCCATTTTATGCAGTTGCATCCGCGACTGCTGCCGCGCAAAAATTTTCTTCCATTTTCTGTGGACAAATACCGGATTTGGGCGTATACTCTCCTTAACCAGATGCCATTATCCTGATTTATATTTTCTATAAGTCCGGATAATGGCTCAAAATCTAAATAAAAGGAGTGATTCTATGTCTGAGAGCTACGCTGGCAAGATCAACCGGAAGCTGCTGAAAAAGCGCCGCATCATCAACGCCGCCGCCGGGCGGGAGCCGTCGGACCTGGTGCTGAAGAACGCCACCTATGTCAACGTCTTCTCCAACGAGCTCTGTCATGCGGACATCGCCGTGGCAGAGGGGCTGATCGTGGGCATGGGCCAATACTCCGGCACGGTAGAGGAGGACTGCACGGGTAAAATCGTCCTGCCCGGCTTTCTGGATGCCCACATCCATCTGGAGAGCTCCCTGGTCTCTCCCAAGGAGTTCGTGAAGGCCGTGCTGCCCCACGGCACCACCACCGTCATCACCGACCCCCATGAGATCGCAAACGTCATGGGTACCGACGGCATCGAGTACATGCTCCAGGCCACGGAGGGCCTGCCGGTGGACGTGCGGTTTATGCTGCCCTCCTGTGTGCCGGCCACGCCCCTGGACGAGTCCGGCGCGTCCCTGGACTACCGGGCCATCGACTCCTTCTATGACCACCCCCGGGTCCAGGGACTGGCGGAGATGATGAATTTCGTAGGCATCATCGCCGGGGACGACCAGCCGGTGGAGAAGATCGTGGCCGCCCAGGCCCACCACAAGAAGATCGACGGCCACGCGCCGGATCTGGTGGGCAACGACCTGAACGCCTACATCGCCGCCGGCGTCTATTCCGACCACGAGTGCCACGACCTGAACGACGCCATCGCCAAGCTGGAGCGGGGGCAGTTTATCATGATCCGGGAGGGCACTGCCGCCCGGAACCTGGACGCCCTTGCCCCCCTGCTGTGCGACAAATACTCCGAGCGATGCATGTTCTGCACCGACGACAAGCACCCCAACGACCTGCTGGAGAAGGGCCATATCGACTACATCGTCAAGCGGGCCATCGGCCTGGGGGTGGATCCTATCACCGCCGTGAAGGTGGCCTGCCACAACGCCGCCCGGTACTTCCTGCTGAACAACCGGGGCGCCATCGCCCCGGGCTACCTGGGGGACTTCGTCATCATCGACAACTTCCAGGACTTCAACATCGAGAGAGTCTTCAAGAAGGGCGAGCTGATGGTGGACCACGGCGTGGTGAAGGACTTCCCCGCCCCGGCCATCGACCCCTATCTCACCGAACGGGCCCACAGCACCTTCCATGTGGAGCACCTGACGGCGGAGGACTTTACGGATGCCCGGCCCCGGGGCATCATCGGCATGGTGAACGGGGAGATCACCACGGTGGACGCCGGCTACTCCGACCGGATCGACGTGGAGTATGACGTGCTGAAGATTGCCGTGGTGGAGCGCCACAAGAACACCCATCATATCGGCATCGGCTTTCTCCAGGGCTACGGTCTGAAATCCGGCGCTGTGGCCACATCCGTCTCCCACGACTCCCACAACATTATCGTGGTGGGCACCAGCGAGGACGACTGCGCCGCCGCAGCCAACCGGGTGGTGGAGCTGAACGGCGGCATCGTAGTCTGGGACCAGGGCAAGCCGGTGGCAGAAGTCCCTCTGGCCATCGCAGGCATCATGAGCGATGAGTCCCTGACATCTGTCAACGAAAAGCTGGAATTCGCCAAGGCAAAGGCCCACGAGCTGGGCGTCAATCCGGGCATTGACCCCTTCATGACCCTGAGCTTCATGGCCCTGCCGGTAATCCCCTCCCTGCGGATCACCACCCGCGGCGTGTTCGATGTCACCACGCAGAGCTACGTGTGAGGAGAGCGAATATGCTGGAATTTCTTCTGGGGGCATGCTTTTTCCTGTGCATTTTTGCCCCCTTCACCTTTGTGATCTTTCTGATCGACGCCATCAAGAAAGTCGTCTCCGGCGATGGAAACGAGTATTTCCCCGGTCTGGGCGCCGGGCTAAGCCTGTTTATCATGCTGGGCGGGATCTTCTATGTGCTTTTATGAATGCGCAAAATTAGCACTCTCGATACCAGAGTGCTAAAATTCACAGATCGTTCAAACAAATGACACACAATATCCGATTTTCCATCCTATCATAATACTTGAAAAGAAGAACAGAAGGTCTTTGAAAGGCACCTGTTCCGCCCGGCGGCATCACCCTCCATGATCCATCTGCCGTCGGTCCCAACTACGGATCATCAGGATTTGATAGGAGGAATTGATTATGTTTGAAATGAGACCTTACCGCAGAAATTCTATGAGCACCTGGAATCCCTTCTCCGAGATGGAGGAGATGGAGCGTCGCCTTTTCAACAACGACTTCTTCTCCGGCCGCGGTCTGGCGGAGTTCAAAACCGACATCACCGATGAAGGCGACTACTACGAGCTGAAGGCCGACCTGCCCGGCTTCAAGAAGGAGGACATCCAGCTGCAGCTGGACGGCGACACCCTCACCATCCAGGCCCAACGTCACTCCGAACATGAAGAGCAGGAGAAAAAGGGGAAGTACGTGTGCTGTGAGCGTTCCTACGGCGCGTACAGCCGGAGCTTCGACGTCTCCGGCATCCGGGCGGAGGGTATTACCGCCTCCTACGACAGCGGTGTGCTGACACTGAAGCTGCCCAAGAAGACAGTGGAGGTTTCCTCCAGCCGGCAGATCAGCATTGACTAAAATCAAAGCAGGAAAAGACCCGCGGTGTACGCCGCGGGTCCTTTGCTGTCCCTTTTCCGTCATATCTCCGCCTCTTCCAAGGGCAGGAAGGACCGGAAGAGATACCGGCCGTCCTCCGCCGCCTCCAGTGTCAGCTCTTTGCCTCCTCCAGTGAGGACTAGCAGCTTCCCCTCCCACCGGCCGGCCTCGCAGATGAACATGCCGGGGCCGGCGTCGCTGGTGAAGTTGTAGAAGGCGTCGGTCTCCGGCAAGTACACCAGCTCCCCGGAGCTCTCCGGCACATTCGTCAGGTCTGCCGTGGTGATGTCGGCGTGCTCCTCCAGGTACGCGTCCAGCTCCGTCCGCCGGTACCGGTGGATGGGCACCGGCATCCGGTCCAGGGAGTCCACCCCCTGGAAGGGCCAGCCCCCGGCCCCCTTCAGGGCCTGGAACTCAGCCTCGTCCTCCACCGTGCCCCCGATCCCCATGTAGCGCAGAAACTCCACCAGGTCCAGGTCCTCCGGCCGCTCATAGTAAGAGGTGAAGAAGCTGCAGACGGAATTGACGTATGAGACGTTCTCCCGCTCCTTAAAAGGCGCGAAGGCCTCGTTCACCTGGGCGATCTCCTTCACCGTCAGGGCGTCGGCGGCCTCCGGTGTCTCCACCTGTTCCGTCTCCGAAAAATCGGCCCCGCCGTCCTCCGGTGCCGTTCCCGCCTTGCCGCAGCCGGTTAGCAGCAGGGCCAGTAGCAGCGCCCCGACGCAGGCGAATCGGCATCTACGCATACGATCCCCCCCCCTTTTTCTCAGCAAACCGCAAAAAATCCGGGAAATCATCGCAAAACAGCCACAAATTCCGTTGAAATCATTACAAGGGCAACGCCTCATGTTCCACGGTGATCTGGCAGCTCTTCATGGCCGCAAGCGCGGTCCGATGGCTCTCCGGGGTGACACCTGCGCAGCAGGCGGCATCCACCGCTACCTCTGCCTCCGGCAGGAACGCCTTCACCAGCAAGGCGTTGGAAATCACGCAGATGTCGGTGCAGAGGCCGATCAGCGTCACCTTTTCAATGAGTTCCTTTTCATTCTCCTCCGCCAGCAGACGCCCCAGCTCCGCGCTGCCGAAGGAGGGCTTGTCCAGAATGGCCTGTCCTGCGCTGGCAGGCCGGAGCTGCTCGACGATCTCCCAGCCCTCGGTCCCCCGGATGCAGTGGGGTACAGGCAGGTTCCGCCCCTCCCGGGTATGGAGATAGTCCGCCCCATGGGTGTCCCGGGTGAAGAAAATCCGCTCCCCCCGGCGGATGCCTGCGGCCACCCGCTCCGCCGCAGCAGGCACGATCCGCCGCGCCTCCGGTGTCCCCAGAGCGCCGGACACAAAGTCGTTCTGCATATCCACAACAATCAGGATGTTCATTATGATCTCCTCCTTTTTATCATCATAGCAGACGCCGCGCCGGGCCGCAAGACCTTCCCCCGGGGGGAAAAGAATGTTGACTTCTCTTTTCATCCGGTTTAAGATATGGAATGTCTGTCCGCCGAATTTTTCGGCGAATGTGAAAAAGAGAAGGAGAGAGAAGTTTGAGTCGCGAAAATTTCCGATCCCGGCTGGGATTCATTCTGGTAAGCGCCGGCTGCGCCATCGGCATCGGCAATGTGTGGAAATTCCCCTACGTCACCGGTGTCAACGGCGGCGGCGTATTCGTGTTGTTCTACATCATCTCCCTGGTCATCATGGGGGTTCCCATTCTGACCATGGAGCTGGCGGTGGGCCGTGCCAGCCGCAAGAGCGCCGTGCTGGGCTACAAGGCCCTGGAGCCCAAGGGCAGCCGCTGGCACATCCACGGCTGGCTGTGCGTAATCGGGTGCTGCCTGCTGATGATGTACTACACCACGGTCTCCGGCTGGATGCTGGGTTACTGCTTCAAGTTCGCCTCCGGCACCTTCAGCGGCATGCAGCCCTCTGATGTAGACACAGTCTGGACCGATATGCTGGCCAATCCCGGCGAGATGACGCTCTATATGGTAATCATCGTGCTGGCGGGCTTCATCGTGTGCAGCTTCGGTCTGCAGAAGGGGCTGGAGCGGATCAGCAAGTGGATGATGATCTGCCTGCTGGCACTGATCGTCATTCTGGCCATCAACAGCCTGACCCTGGACGGCGCTATGGAGGGCGTGAAATTCTATCTGGTGCCGGACTTTGAGCGGGCCGCGGAGGTCGGCATCGGCAATGTGATCGTGGCCGCCATGAACCAGTCCTTCTTTACCCTGAGCCTGGGCATCGCCGCCATGGAAATCTTCGGCAGCTATATGTCCGACGCCAACCGCCTGCCCGGCGAGGCCGTGCGGATCTGCTGCCTGGACACCTTTGTGGCCTTGATGTCCGGCATGATCATCTTCCCCGCCTGCTTCAGCTTTGGTCTGGAACCCGGCCAGGGACCATCCCTGATTTTTATGACCCTGCCACGGGTGTTCGTCAGCATGACCGGCGGCCGGCTGTGGGGCGCCCTGTTCTTCCTGTTCCTGACCTTCGCCAGCTTCACCACGGTGCTGGCGGTGTTCGAGAACATTATGGCCAGCTGTATGGACAACTTCGGCTGGTCCCGGAAAAAGGCCACCATCGTCTGCGGAATCTTCATCCTCTTGGCCAGCATGCCCTGTGTGCTGGGTTACAATCTCTGGTATTTCGAGGCGTCCCTGCCCAGCGGCGCCACCGGCCAGATCCTGGATATCGAGGACTTCCTGGTGAGCAATCTGCTGCTGCCCATCGGCTCCCTGATCTATCTGCTGTTCTGCGTCAGCAAGTGGGGCTGGGGCTTTGACAAGTATCTGGCGGAAGCCAACAAGGGCACCGGCCTGGGGATGTCCCCCAGGTTCAAGATCTACTTCCAGTTCATCCTGCCCATGCTGATTCTGGTGATCCTGCTGGTGGGGCTGGGCAGCTGGGGCTGGCGTGCCCTTATCTGCGCCGCTGTGGCCGTGTTCGTGTGGTTCATGGCCCGCCGCAGCTCCTCCAAATCCACCATTTGAGCGAAGTGACCTGTCAAAAGAGAGGACCGTCAAAGACGGTCCTCTCTTTTGCATCTCACGGCAGCTTCGCCTGGAACAGCCCGTGGCAGGAGCAGCAAAGGTACAGCTTCGCCCCGCCCCGCAGCTGGGGGATGCGGAACTCGCTGCCCTGTTCCGGATACAGCCGCGCCAGCAGCAGCCGGTCCGGTGTCACACAGGCGGCAAAGCGGATATAGTGCCCCTTGTCCATGGGGTGGCGGAAGGTGACATACCAGTCCTCCTCCACCTCCTGGACCGTTACGGCGTGATCCGGATCTGCGGACCGGACCTCCAGGGGCTCCAGCCGCCGGCCGCAGCAGGCAAGCTGCCCTCCCGCCGCAGCTGTCAGAATGTTGCCGCAGTCCGGGCACACGTAAAACTGTATTTTTTTCATATTTCCTCCATCCGGCGCCGCCGGAAGCAGGTCTCCGTCCAGAATTCCCTCCACGCTGACGCCAAAAATCTTCGCAAGGCGCGGCAGCATCCCCACGTCCGGGCAGCCCTGGCCCCGCTCCCACTTGCTGACGGCCTGAGCGCTGACGCCCAGCAGTTCCGCCGCCTGCCGCTGGGTCCACCCCCGCTCCAGGCGCAGGCGCCGGAGCAGCGTCCCGGTGTCTTGGTCATGCATCTCTTCTCACCTCTCCCACAGGATACCCGAAATTCCGCTGGAACGCAAGCAACGCTCCGTTGAGTCCATGAGCTCTGCAAAATGTCCCCGCACCGCTTCTCCCGGGGGCGTTTTCTTGGCGACTCCTCCGAATTTGCAGGAAGCGGGGCTTTTTCCTGCAAAATGACTTTTCATCCGGACGGCGATATGGTATATTGGGTGGGAGAAACACGGCTCCCCCGTGACACACAGGAGGTCTCTTGATATGATAACACTTCATAACAACGGCGTGTTCCTGGCGGGCGGCGTCCCCGCTGCTGCCGGCCCGGTCTCTCCGGAGGAGGGGCGGAAACGGACCATGGCCTGGTCCATTCTCCAGGCCCACAACATCTCCGGCGATCCGGAGCACCTGCAGATCCGCTTTGACGCCATGGTGTCCCACGACATCACCTATGTGGGCATTATCCAGCAGGCCCGGGCCTCCGGCATGAAGGAGTTTCCCATCCCCTATGCGCTTACCAACTGCCACAACAGCCTGTGCGCCGTGGGCGGCACTATCAATGAGGATGACCATGTCTTCGGCCTCTCTGCCGCGAAAAAGTACGGCGGTATCTACGTGCCTGCCAACCAGTCCGTCATCCACTCCTATGCAAGAGAGCAGATGGCGAAGGGCGGCACCATGATCCTGGGCTCCGATTCCCATACCCGGTACGGGGCTCTCGGCACCATGGCCGTGGGTGAGGGCGGCCCGGAGCTGGCCAAGCAACTGCTGAAGAACACCTGGGACATCAACTATCCCAAGGTGGTGCTGGTGTACCTCACCGGCGCGCCCCGCCGGGGCGTGGGGCCCCACGACGTGGCCATTGCCCTGGTGAAGGCCACCTTTGCAAGCGGCTTCGTCAATAACTGCGTTTTGGAGTTCTGCGGCCCCGGTATTGCAGCTCTCCCCATCGACTACCGCAATGGCATCGACGTGATGACCACCGAGACCACCTGCCTCTCCTCCATTTGGGAGACGGACGGCGTGACGGAGGGCTTCTACCGCGCCCACCAGCGGCCGGAGGATTACCGGGAGCTGCACCCGGCGGACGGAGCCTACTACGACAAGTACATCGAGATCGACCTCTCCAAGGTCGAGCCCATGATCGCCCTGCCCTTCCACCCATCCAATGCCTGGACCATCCATGAGTTTCTGGAGAATGCCGCCGACATCCTGGCGGCTGTGGAGGCGGACGCCCAGAAGCGGTATCCTAAGGCCCATGTGAAGCTCACGGACAAAATCCGTGACGGCGGCGTCTGGGCGGATCAGGGTGTCATCGCCGGATGCGCCGGCGGCCTCTTCGACAACATTACCGAGGCGGCGGACATCCTCCGGGGCGGCTCCACCGGCAACGGTGCCTTCACTCTGGACATATACCCCACCAGTGTCCCCGTCAGTCTGGAGCTGACGAAGATCGGTGCCACGGCGGACCTGCTGGAGACCGGCGCCGTCATCAAGCCCAGTTTCTGCGGCCCCTGCTTCGGCGCGGGAGACGTGCCTGCCAACAACGGCTTGAGCCTGCGGCACACCACCCGGAACTTCCCCAACCGGGAGGGATCCAAGCCCGCGGAGGGCCAGTTCGCCGGCGTGTGCCTGATGGACGCCCGCTCCATTGCCGCCACGGCGGCCAACGGCGGCCGGATCACCGCCGCCACAGACATCGATTACACCTCCGTCCACCACGACTACCACTTCGACAAGGGCGTCTATGACCGGCGGCTGTACTACGGCTTCGGCAAGGCGGATCCCAGCGTGGAGCTGGTGATGGGCCCCAACATCACGGACTGGCCGAAGATGCAGCCCCTGGCGGAAAATCTGCTGGTGGAGCTGGCGGCGGTGCTCCACGATCCCGTCACTACCACCGACGAGCTGATCCCCTCCGGCGAGACCTCCTCCTACCGCTCCAACCCCCTGCGGCTGGCGGAGTTCACCCTGTCCCGCCGGGAGCCCGCCTACGTGGGCCGGGCCAAGGCCGTGGCGGAGACCGAGGCGGCGCGGCTGGCGGGAAACGCCCCGGAGAAGCTCACCGCCATTCTGGACAAGGTGGGCGACGGCTCCGCGCTGGTGAAAACCACTCAGTTCGGCTCCTGTGTCTTTGCCAACAAGCCCGGCGACGGCTCCGCCCGGGAACAGGCGGCCTCTTGCCAGAAGGTGCTGGGGGGCTTTGCCAACATCTGCTATGAGTTCGCCACCAAGCGGTATCGCTCCAACTGCATCAACTGGGGAATCCTGCCCTTCACACTGGACGCGGGCACGTCCTTTGACTACGCCCCCGGCGACTGTGTGTTCGTCCCCGGCATCCGCCAGGCCATTGAGAACGGCATTGAGGATATCCCGGCTAGGGTCATCAGGACGGACGGCGCCGTAGAGGGCCTGATGCTCCATGTGAAAGGCCTGACGGACGATGAGAAGGAAATCATTCTCGACGGATGCCTGATGAACTATTACGCCAAGCGTAATTAAAGAGGGGACTTCCTCCCCTCTTCAGATCCCCCATTTGCCTCTGCCGTTGCAGCATTATGATTCCCGGCCCTGTCTGGGCCGTCAATCGTGCCGCTGTCTCGAAACAGCCTCACTTTTCCGCCACGGGCGGCGTTTTGGCTGTTTCCCAGTGACATCGGTCACTGGAGGCACCGCCCAGGGCGGCTAGGTCAAAGCATTTTCGGCAGGCACAGAAGGGGAATTGCCCCGGAGGGGCGAGAGATGCCCCTCTGGAGGGTGCCCTGGCGAAAATGATTCAAAGTGGTCCGGCTGCGCCGGGCTCCGAAATTTCTAATGATTGGCGAGGTTGAGACCATGGATAAAATCAAGATGACCACCCCCCTGGTGGAGATGGACGGCGATGAGATGACCCGGGTTCTGTGGGCCTGGATCAAGGAAAAGCTGATCCTGCCCTTCGTGGACCTGAAAACGGAGTACTATGACCTGGGCCTGCTCCATCGGAACGAGACGCGGGACCAGGTGACCATCGACGCCGCCAACGCCACCAAGCGCCTGGGCGTGGCGGTGAAGTGCGCCACCATCACCCCCAACCGCCAGCGGATGGAGGAGTACCCCCAGCTGACGGAGATGTGGAAGAGCCCCAACGGCACCATCCGGGCGATTTTGGACGGCACCGCCTTCCGGGCGCCCATTGTCCTGCCCATGATCCACCCGGTTGTGAAGAACTGGGAGGCGCCCATCACCATCGCCCGCCACGCCTACGGCGATATGTACAAGGCTGTGGACATGGTGACCGAGGAGCCGGGCACCGCCACCCTCACCTTCAAGGGCGAGAGCGGCGCGGAGAAGACCCTCACCGTTCAGACGGTCAGCGGTCCCGCCGTGTGGCAGGGCCAGCACAACACGGAGAAGAGCATCCGTGCCTTTGCCCGCAGCTGCTTCCAGTACGCCATCAATCAGCGGCAGGACTTGTGGTTCTCCACCAAGGACACCATCTCCAAGGTCTACGACGGAGAGTTCAAACGGATCTTCGAGGAGGAGTATGAGACCACCTACAAGGTGGAGTTTGAAAGGCTGGGCCTCACCTACTTCTACACGCTCATCGATGACGCGGTGGCGCGGGTGATCCGCTCTAGGGGCGACTTCATCTGGGCGCTGAAAAACTACGACGGCGACGTGATGAGCGACATGGTGGCCACCGCCTTCGGCAGTCTTGCCATGATGACCTCCGTGCTGGTATCTCCGGATGGCACCATGGAGTTCGAGGCGTCCCACGGCACCGTCACCCGGCACTACTACAAGTACCTGAAGGGGGAGAAGACCTCCACCAACCCCATCGCCACCATCTTCGCCTGGTCCGGCGGTTTGAAGCGGCGGGGCGAGTTGGACGGTCTGCCGGAGCTGGTGCAGTTCGGCCAAGCGCTGGAGGATGCCTCCCTGGAGACGCTGAAAGACGGCGTGATGACAAAAGATCTGCTGGGGCTGGTAGAGCCCGGCTTCCAGGCCCGCGGTGTGGACAGTGAGGAATTTTTGGACGAGATCGCCAAGCGGTTGGCCGATAAATTGGGATAAAAGGGGACTGCTAAAAGCCCGGACGTCTGTTCAGCGTCCGGGCTCTTTTTGCTCTTTTGCAAAATCATTGGTTGTGCGGCCGTTTCAGAATTGATTGGAGAAAATCGGGCGGATGGAATAGTAGTAGCCGGACATCAACAGCGGCACATAGGCCTCATCCGTGGTAATGATGGTCCCATCCTCCAGCCGAAGGCCAAAGGACTGCATATTCTCTGTGATGTAGAGCATCCGCTCCACCCCCAGCGTGCAGAATTCCCCCGCCCGGTAGAACAGGATGTCCTGGGCGCCTGTCCACATGGCATCCCACCGGATGTTCGCATGGACACCCTCCCGGTAGGTAGTTTCCACTTCGTGGATAGCAAACTGCCCCTCAAAAGAGCGGTCTCCCAGAATTTTCACCGAACCATCTATGGCAACTGTCGTCTCCCCGGCCGACACCCCTTCCGCACTATATACGGTGGCCGGCACTTCCAAAGAGATCTCCTGAAGGAACACCCCGGCCCGGTCCAGAATTGCAAAGAGGACAAAGCCCGCCATCAGCAAAGCACAGGTGCCGCCCAGCACCTGACTCCACTTTCTCCGGGTCCGCTCCTTTGCCTGCCGGGCCAGAAAGGCCAGGGCCTGCCGGATCGTCGGCTCCGGCTCCGGCACTGTCCCCCGCTCCCCCCGCAGCAGATCCAGCACGCCCAGCCCCAAAGCATCCGCCAGGGGCTCCAGCAGGGAGATGTCCGGGAACCCGGCGCCCCGCTCCCATTTGGAGACCGCCCGGTCCGACACATGCAAGGCCTCGGCCAGCTCCTTCTGGGTCATATTCTGTTCTTTCCGGGCTGCTGCGATCAGCGCCCCGGTCTTTGTCCGATCCACACTTCATCACCTGGGGCCAGTATATCAAATCCGGCCTGCTCCCACAACAAACGCTGCGTGGAACCGCCCAGATTCCGCCGGGGCGCCGTGTCTTTCGGCAGGGTCTTTCCACCTCACGGCTGCTCTCCGCCCAGGTGTTCCCGCAGCACTCGGATCACCCGCTTCATGCCGTCCGTCAGATACTTGCTGCGGTGGCGCACCAGGAAATAGCTCCTGTGAAACCCGCCGTCCTCCACAGCCAGCTCCCGAAGGTCCCCCCGCTCCAGGTCCGTCACCACCAGAGACCGGGGCAGCAGCGTGATCCCAAGGCCCCGCCCGGGCGCAGGCCAGCAGGGCAGCGGTGCTGACGCTCTCCACTACCGGCTGCGCCGTGGCGCCTGCTCCCTGCAGGCCGGCATCCACACTGTTCCGGGTGCCGCTGCCCCGCTCCCGCAACAGCAGCCGCTCTTCCGCCAGCTCCGCCAGAGTCAGGGAGTTCTTTCCCTCCAGATAGCCGGGGGCGCACACTGCCGCCAGCTCCTCACCGCACAGGGGCTCCACCAGGTAGTGGGGCGAGACGGTGACATTGTCCACTACGGCAAAATCCAGTTCGTTCTGCAGGATCATCCGCTCTGTCTCCCTGGAGTTGTGAATACTGGCCCGGACCGTGATCTCAGGCAGCGCCTCTGCCAGATGCGCCAGGATACCCGCAAGGCGGGTCTCGCCCAGCGTCACGTGGACGCCGAAGCGGCAGGCCCCCTGGGTGCCGCTCTCCCGCAGGATCTCTACCGATTCCTGAAACTGGGACAGCACGGTGTCCGCATACTGCCGCAGCGTACGCCCTGCCTCTGTCAGATAGACCCGGCGGTTCATCCGCTCGAACAGCCGCACGTTGTAAAACACCTCCAGCTCCCGGATGGCCAGGCTCACCGCCGGCTGTGCCATATTCAGCTGCTCCGCCGCCCTGGTGAAGCTCTCCTGGGCGCAGACGGCGGAAAAGATCTCCAGATGCCGCAGTGTCACGGCACTCCCCCCTATTCATAATTATTTTATTATGCTTTTTATTTTATCATATAGATTGATGGATGTCACGAAAAAGCGTACGCTGGGGGAGAAATCCAAGAGCGCGAAAGGAGCGGTTTCCATGCCCACAGATCTGACCAAAGCCCGTCAGCTGTTCGGGACTTTTTCCAAAATCGGCGCCTTCACCTTTGGCGGAGGCTATGCCATGATCCCCCTGATCCAGCGTGAGGTGACGGAACGCCGCCGCTGGCTGGAGGACCGGGACATTCTGGACATTGTCGCCATTGCCGAGTCCACACCGGGCCCCATTGCCATCAACACCGCCACCTTCGTAGGATACAGGTATGCGGCACCCTCGGCGCCTTCTGCGCCACGCTGGGCGTGGTGCTGCCCTCCTTCCTGGTGATCTACGCCGTCTCCTTTGTGCTGCGGCAGTTCTCGGACCTGGCGGTGGTCCAATACGCCTTCAACGGCATCCGGGCCGGCGTATTGGCCCTGCTTTTGAAGGCACTGCTGTCCATGTACCGGCAGAGCCCCAAGGGCGCTGTTTCCTATGCCGTCATGGCGAGTGCCTTTGTGCTGACGGCCTTCTGCGGCGTGGATGCGGTGCTGGTGATCCTGGCCAGCGCGACGGTGGGGCTGCTCTCCGCCCGCATGGCGAAAAGGAGGGCTGTGTGATGCTGTATCTGGAGCTGTTTTTGACCTTCTTCAAGATCGGCCTGTTCACCATCGGCGGCGGTTATGCCATGCTGCCGCTCATCCAGGCGGATGTCCAGGCCAAGGGCTGGATGACGGCGGAAGAATTGGTGAACTTCATCGCCGTCAGCGAGAGTACGCCGGGCCCCTTTGCGGTGAACGTCTCCACCTATGTGGGGGCGGAGCTGGCGGGCCTGCCCGGCGCCTTCTGCGCCACGCTGGGGGTGGTGCTGCCCTCCTTCCTCATCATCCTGCTGGTGGCCCGGTTCTACGCCGCCTTCCGCTCCAGCGCCATCGTCAGCGGCGCCATGGGCGGACTGCGTCCGGCGGTGATCGGCATGATCGGCGCCGCGGTGGTCTCGGTGGGGCAGACGGTGTTTCTGCCGGAGGGATTGGCGGCGGTGACGGCGTATCCCCTGGTCTGCTCTCTGGCCATCTTCGCCCTGATGGCGGTCCTGACCCACAAGAAGCTCCATCCCATCGTCATCATCCTGCTGTCCGCCCTGCTAGGCATCGTCACCGGCTACCTGCAGCCGGCGTGACTCCGGTCCGTCGCCCCGGAACGGGGCGGCGGGCTTTTTTCTTTAGCCGGACAAAAGACTTTCTAAAAGCAGGATTTCCCCTCTTGACTTGGAGTGCGCTCCAAGTGCTATCCTTTTCATAGAGGGATTCCGCCCAAGGGCGGGCCGGGGACTTCCCCACTGTGGAGGCACCTCGTCTCCCGGAGAAGGCAGTATCCCCTTCCTAAATCTGAAAAGGAGAAATCGTGATGATTTACAAGGACTTTCAGGACCTGAAGCTGTCCGCTCTGGGCATGGGCTGTATGCGCCTGCCTGTGGTGGGCGGCAACGACGCCGTGGTGGACGAGGCCGCCGCGGAGGAGATGGTGGATTGCGCCATGGCCAACGGCGTCAACTACTACGACACCGCCTGGGGGTATCACAACGGCAACTCAGAGATTGCCCTGGGTAAGGCCCTGGCCAAACATCCCCGGGAAAAATTTTACATTGCCGACAAGATCGGAAGAGCGTCGTGTAGGGAAAGAGTGTAGATCTCGGTGGTCG
>OJSH01001500.1_pt1 | contig 20734 bp, 20 predicted proteins | sample 1599441 | NCBI WGS metagenome assembly OJSH01 (sample SAMN04168658, study PRJEB22393) | human gut metagenome | biome: human gut microbiome; feature: stool | host: Homo sapiens | collected 2014-03-24 | reverse complement strand
TCCTTCTGGATGGTGACGGTGGGCCGCTTGTGGTTTTCAAAATACACATCCCGGTTCCGGTTCGGGTAAAGCGTGACCAGTTGAGGGTTGGCATCCGGGAGGTAGGGAGACGGCACCGACTTTTCCGAGACCTCGTACACGCCGGGCAGCAGGTTCTCCACCGTGGCGGAGCCGTCCGGCCCGGTGGTCACTTCGGCCACGCTATGGCTGTCCTCCCCCTTGACCAGAAACACCGTGCCGGGGACTGGCGCGCCGGTGTCGGCGTCGCTCTTGTGGATGGTCAGGTTGGGACGCTTGTCATTTTGCAGGCAGATGGTGGCGTCCTTGCCTGGGAACAGCTCCACATGGTACTCCGTGGGGTCCAGGATATGGTCCGACACGGTGGACACCTCCTGCAAGGAGTACACCCCAGGCTCCAGGCCCTCCCAGCAGATAGAGCCATCCGGCCCGGTGGTGCGGTCCAGGTACCGGGAGCCATCCTCAATTTTGGACAGCCGGTAGGTGACGCCGCCCAGGGGTGTACCGTCCGCGCTCTCCTTATGCAGATGGAGACTGGGCAGCTTGGAATTGGTGAACACGAACTGCGCCTGCTCATTCCCGTCCAGGTGGATAATGCGCTGGGCGTCGTCCACCACATAGCCGGGACACTCCAGCTCCGTCACCACATAAGCACCCACGGGGAGCTTGCTGAGGTCGATGGTCCCGTCCTCGGACGTGGTGTACTCCTCCGGCCCCCAGGAGCCGTCCACCGCCTTGATACGGAAGCGGGCGTTGGCGATGGGCTTGCTCAAATCGGCGCTGTCCACCTTGATGAGATGGATGCCGGGCAGGCGGTCATTGAAGAAAACCAGCTCTTTGATACCGTCCCCGGCCTTCAGCTCCACTTCCTGGGGGGTGGTGTCCAGCACATGGCCGTCCCCGCCTGTGTCCCGTTCCTCGGCCCGGTAGGTGCCGGGCGCGCAGTCTGTCAGCAGGATTTGGCCGAACTCGTCCGTCTGGAAGATACCCAGGCTCTCGGCGTCCCGGAAAATCTCAAAGGAGACATTGGGCATGAGGGTCATGGTCCCACGCTCATATTTCGTGATCCGCAGTCCAGGCAGCTCCTTGTTGACTATGGTGGCGCTGGATTCTTCTCCGGCTGCCACGGCCACCGTCTGCACCGTGTCCGTGTCCGCGATCCAGCCCTCGATACCGGCCGCCTCCCGGACCTCCCAGCCGCCAGGGGCCAACTGGTCAAAGAACGCCACACCGATGCGGGTCTGTTCGGTCCGGGTCTCCCCGGTCTCAATATGCTTGATCTGGATGGTGACGCCGGAGAGGGCGTCGCCGGTGTCGCTCATTTTCTGGACGCGGATGGAGCCATAGGGGGCATTGGTAAAGGTCACAGTGGCAACCTTGTTATACTCCACATCGGCGTGCTGGGTGGTCTCCTCCGGGAGCAGGTGATACCGGGGCGGGATCTCCTCCGTCACGGTATAATGGCCCTCCAAGGTCAGGGGGATCAGGACCGTCCCCTCCGGCCCGGTGGAGTAAGAGCCCACCTTGCGGCCCTCCGGGTCATACACAGAGAACACAGCCCCTTCCAGAGGAATCTCGGTCCCTTCCTCCAGCTTCACGATCTTCAGGGCCGTCTCATCCGGTGCGGGTTCTCCGCTGTCGGAGTAGCTGCTGATGGCGGCCAGGTCTAACCGCGCATTGTTGTCCAGGTCGCAGATGTAATTCTGCAAATTGCCGTACTGGTCCTTCTCCTGGCACACGGCGTACATAGCCGCGTACTGGGCCACAGATGCGGAGAGGGAGAGTTGGACGTTTCCGCTCTGGCCCGCCACGCTTTCAGCGGGGTACAGCACCTTGAACTGCCCGGCATAGCCGTCGCTGGTGCCCTCAGTGGTCACAGCGGTAATCTCGTTATTTTCCATGTCCACGATTTTCGTGCCCTCCGGCACCTCATCGGGATTGGAAAAGGCCACGGACACGTCGTAATCATATACCCACGTCTCGCTCCAGACGGTGAACACCTGCTGCTTGTATTCCTCGCCCCCGATGGTCACGGGGTAGGCCGTGGATTTGTTCGCTGTGACGGTCATCCGGGGAGAGAGCATATAGTTGTAGGTAGTGCCCCGCTTGTAGATGTCCTTGGCGGCGGCCAGGATGCGGTTGCCGATGTCCAGCTCGGAGCCGGTGAGCCCCGGCGCAACTTTGAGGTCAGCGATATTCCAATCCGGCATCAGGTAGCACCACAATGCCATTTTGGTGGCATAATACGCCTGGTACTTATTGTCCAGCTCCAGCTCTCCCAGGCTCCGATGGGGGTAGCCGTTGGAGATGATGCCCACCACCTTGGGGTCGCTGGCCTTTTCTTCGGCTAGATATTTGATGCTCTCGCCGGGCCCTACGGTCTGGGGTACGCCGTACTGGTTCGGGTTGACGCAGTACGCAGGAGATTCCTTTTGAGTTCCATCATTGGATTCGTACAAAAAGTAGGTGTATTTTTGTTTTCTGACCGCGCCGTTGATGGAGAGGTAGCCCAGCTCATAGTCACCGTTGTAGATATCGACCTCGCCCAGAGCCTCCTCCTCAGAGCTGGCCGCGAAGGCCGCCGTGGGCAGGATACCGAGTATGGTTACTAAAGCCAGGAACAGGGATATCAGTTTTTTCATGGATGCCTCCTTTAAAATGGTCAGAAGGAGGCCATGAATAAAAATCACCGTCTCCTTCCGATAATTGAGAAACTGATCTAAATATTAAAATTGGGGATTTTCGGGCACAAAAAAATGGGCGTCAAAAGTCCCCTCAAATTGAGGGAAGTTTTGACGCCTCAAATTTCACGGCCTGGACCTGCCAACGGTAGGCCCGTTGGTCCCGGACGCAGGTAAACAAGGTCAGGCGGTTATCCGTGGTGGCGGCGGTGCCTCTGGTGTCCGTCTCCTTTACCTTCTGGACGCTGACCACCTCATAGGTACGGGTGCCGAGCTTGGTAGTCCAGGTAATGGTATCACCTGGCTCCAGAGTGTGCAGGTCTCCAAAGTCATCCCGGACGCCCCGGTTGTGCCCGGCGATACAGCAGTTGCCATCCCACAGGCTGGTGTCCTCGAAGTGGCCCGCGCCCTTGGCTAAGGTCTTGCTGTCCGTGCCCTCGTAAACCTTGACGCTCAAACCGATGGCGGGAATTTTGAGGGTGCCCAGGTGCCCGCCGGAGTAATAGAGATCGCTGGTCACATCCGTCCAGCCTGTGGCGGTAGTCCCGGTCCAGCCGGAGCCCGTATCAACGGCAGGGTATGTGACACTCCCCACTTGGGAGACCAAACCGCCGCCGTCCAGGGCTCCGGGGACCAGATTAGGGGTCAGGGCTGTGCCGGAGCCGGGGAGGTAACTGGTGGGTGTGCCGAAGCCGGGCGGGATCAGGGCTGTATTTTTGCTCCGGTCCACGTTGGGGTCCTCATGCTCATAGATGGTGGTATCGCTGGTGGGCCGGGCAAACAGGTAATCGTCCGGGGCGTCCATGGTGTATTCCAGGGCGCTGGCCGGGGTGACGCAGACGGCCGCCAGTATGAGGGCAGCCAGACAAAGGGTTTTCAGCCTCATTTGTTGTACTCCTTCCACTCTTTCTTGGATTTGTACTTTTGAAGCAGAAAGCGGCCCAGGAATACCAGGCCGACAACGCCCGCCCCGGCGGGCAGGACCAGCAGCCAGCGCCAGTCAAAGCCGCCGCCCTCCGCGGCAGGCTGTGGGATAGCGGTTACGGCCTCCTGCTCCTCTGCCAGGCCGAAAACGGCGGTATAGAGCACGGTCCCGCTGGTAGTCTTGGTCACTTCTCCGGCGTAGTCCGCCGTGACGGTGTAGCCGGTGGCGTATTTGCTGGAAGCGGTGCCGGTATAGGTGGCGGCGGCGTTGTAGAAGCCCCCGGCCTCCTGCCATTGAACATCCGCCAGGGTGAGGGTGCGCCCGCTGTCCTCAATAGACTTGGGCACCAGGGACACATCCGCCTCGGAGAGATTGGGATAACTGCGGGTGGCGGAGACGTTCCGGGTGGACGTGGCATAGCCGGACGCCTCCACCTGGATACTGGCGGTGTCCAGGGTGAGGAGGCCGGTATAGCCGTCCTCCGTGACGGCCTCACAGGTGGCGGCCAGCAGGGGCATGATCTCCTCCATGTCCTTGCTCTTGCTGTCCAGGGTCACGGTTTCGGTGTAATACTTGCTGTCCGTCTCCGTCTGGTCCTCCTTGACAATATCCAGCAGGGTATAGAGGCAGCCGGACCGCTCAAAGTCCCCGGTGGGGATGAGGGCCGGATCATCCATAGGAGAGAGTTCGTAGGTCTTGCTGATCCTGGGCTCGGCCCGGTCTCCCTCCGTGTACTCCAAAACCTCTACTGGGTAAAGTACGGAGGGGGTGGCTTCGGGAGAGGGCGCCTCGGCGGCCAGCGCCGGGCAGGCCAGGGCACAGGCGGTCAGCACCGCCAGAAACAGGGGCACGGCGCGTTTCTTCATGTGGGTCAACTCCTTCGATCAAAAATGGCCCGAAAACTTCCATCAAATTGATGGGAGTTTCCGGGCAAAGAAAAAAGTCCCCTCAAATTGAGGGGACTTACGGGTTATCGCTCCGGGAGTTTGATGCGGAACATCCGGCAGTAATCCTTCTGGGCCTCCAGTTCACACTCACAAATGAGTTTGATAAAGGCGGCGTCGCTGGGGCCTTGGGCCCGCTGGGCCTGCTGGAGCGCGGTAATGTAGTCATGGCGCAGGATGGGCGGGATGGAGACCACACAGTAGCCCCTGTTTACCAGGATCAGATTCATCAGGAGCCGGGCGGTGCGCCCGTTGCCGTCCCGGAAGGGGTGGATGTCCACCAGCCTCCGGTGGGCGTAGGCGGCCAGCAGGACCGGGTGCGTGGCGTCCTTCCGTTTGTTCAGATCCTCTACCAGCCCGGCCATAAGGCCCGGCACCTCCTCCGCCGTGGGCGGGATATATTCCGTGCCGGTGATGAACACCTGGCCCTCCCGGTAGCGTCCGGCGTGCTCCGGGTCAACGCCGCCGTAGAACAGGGCGTGCAGGTGGAGTATATCCTCCTCCTGGAATTGCAGGGGCCCGCCCCTGGCGGTCTCCAGCATATAGTCATAGGCCCTGGCGTGGCCGGTGGCCTCGTAGCAGTCCCGGATGGGCTTGCCGCCCACGGTGATACCGTCCTCCAGGAGCACCTTGGTCTCAGAGAGGGTGAGGGAATTGCCCTCCAGGGCGTTGGAGGTATAAGTCATGCCGATGCGGAAGTAGGCGTCCAGCTCCTTCACCTCGTCCGGGGTGAGGGGGCGGCGCTCCCGTATAGCCTGGGCGTATGCGTCAATACGGTCTAATAAAGCGTTTCCGCTCATGCAGTCACCTGCCTTTCAGAGAAATTGTATGAGATAAATTCTATGAGAATAATTATATCATGCGGAGTGGAAACAGGCAACGGGAAACCTGGGGGCCAAAAGTCCCCTCAAATTGAGGGGACTTTTGAGCGGCGAGCCCCGTCTGCGGAGAGGCCGCGGGAGCCGCACCCGTTCCCCACACTGGCAAAAGCCGCCGTTAGGCGGCTTTTGGGGCGTCCTCCCCTTGGAGACCGCATAATCCGGCGGACGGCCCCGGTCAAGGCCCGCCCAGTCCGCAGACTGGGCGGCTCGCGGGCGATTGCCCCGGCAATCGCCCGGCCTTGACGGGGGACGGCGGGCGGATTAGTCTCCCCCACGGGGAGACGCCCCCGGTCTGCGGCCTTACCGGCTGTGGCGCTGGGGCGGGATGCGGCTTCTCTGCTGGGGGGTGATGTTCCGTTCAATGGAGCCGCCGAACTGCTTGCTCATCCCCTGAATTTGGTCCAGGGCGCTCCGCCGCTGCTGGGGGTCCCAGCCCTCGTACAGCTCCTCCAGACGGGACAGGTCCGGCGTGTCCCGCTTGATGCCAAACTGGCGGCACAGGATGTAGGAAATGCTCTGGGCGTCCAGGTCCACCTCCTCATGGTCATAGTTTGGGTTGGCCCCCTTGGCGTGGATGCGGGAGTGGGCCACCTCAGCGGCGATGGCCGCAAATGCCTCGCTGTCTGAGAAAGCGGGATTGACGGCCAGCTCCATATTTTTGCTGTCATAGTAGGCGGCCACGGGCAGGTCGTGGTCGGTGGCCACGGGAACGACGGAGTAGTTGAGGATGGCGCGCAGGGCAATGCTCATTTCCTTGCTGTCATCCCTCAACTGCACTTTCTTCGGTTCGCGTCCCTGGGTCTGGCGGATGTCGTAGGCGTCTGTGAGACGATACCCCCGGCCCAGGGTATTCCGGGCAAAAATCTTGACTCCTTTGCTTCGCTCTTGGTCTATCACGCCCCGATTCAGGGTTTTCCACCGTTCCGCCGTACCGAATACGGTGGCCTCCGGGTCCTGGAACATGACCAGGGCGATGTTGCCTGCGCTGTATGTTGGGTTATCCCCCTGCATATCCAGGTACTTCACATACAGTTCCGGATTGCTGGTAATCTCCTCCACTCCGGCATCTTGCAGGGAGATGGTGTTCTCCCGGTCCGCCTGCATTTCCGCCCTCCATTGGGTGTCCTGCTGGGACTTTTCAGCGATGATTGCTTCCAAATTTGCCATAATGATGTTCCTCCTAAAACATATTCATCTTGATTTTGGTACAGTTTTTCCTTTGACCTGTGGGGCCCTGCCAGTCTCCCGCATCCCTTCCGACGCCGCCCGCAGGGCCTCCAGGCGGGACTTGACGGATGGTTTCTCAGTAGTCTCCGTCGTCCTCGTATCCGTACTCCTCGTCTGCCTGGCTGTCGAGCCACTCCCGCGCTGTGGTGAGGAGTGCTCTGGCCGAGCGCGGGGGGCGGCTTTTTTTGGCGCTTCTTCCTCTTGCTCTTTGGCGGGGGCCGGGTAGCCCCTCTGTTCCAGATAGTGGTTGACCAGCGGCACATAGTCCACATTGGTCACAAGATCCACGATCCCGCTGGTGGAACGGGTATCTTTAATCACGGAGAACAGCACATTTTTCTTGGCGTAGGCCCGGAAGTCCTCCAGGTCGCTCTCTTTGATGTGAAAGGTCTTGAGTTCCCGGCCCGTTTGAAGCAACCGGGCCATGTTGGCCTTGCCGTAGAGTTTTTTGTTGTTTTGGGACAGGGCCAGCAGAAAGGCGGCCAGGTTTTTGCTCCCAGCCGCCAGCATTTTAACAGCAGCCTCGGTGAGTTGGATGCTCTCCTTTACCATCAGGTCGGCCACTTCACCGCTGTTATCCATCTTCTTCACCTCCCGGTTTTCAAATATTGAATGACCTCCAAAATGGAACAATACTGAACTTTTTGGAGATACCGCTTTCTCAGCAACTTCAAGCGCCGCTTCCGCTGGGGCCCGGTAAGGGCGGAAAACGCCTCCACGTCGCGGGCCGCCCCCCGATAGTCCAGCAGGGTCACGCTCCCCCAGGGCTGTCCGCCCATAAACTTCTCCACATGAAGGAAGAGGGCGAGCACCGGCCACCCGGCCCGGTCCTGAAAGGCCAGCCAGCACAGATTTTCATAACTGCCCGGCTCATAGACACGGGGCGGGTCAAACAGCCAGGACCTCTCACGCCGGGCCAGAAACAGATAATCCGCCACGCCGCCCTGTTGCAGTTTGAGCAGATCCAATTCAAGGCTCCCTGCCTCGGTGGGCTGATAGAGCGGTATCAATCCCAAAATGGCGGTCAGGTCCGCGTGGAGCAGTTTTTTCATAAGGACGCCTCCTTACATGGTCTGGGCGCTGGGCTTCCACCGCCGCCCGGACCTTGGGGATGTCGCCCTCAATGCGGGCGCATAACTTCAAGTCCTGGCGCAGCGCCCGCAGGTGTGTGGTGATTTGTTCAATCTCTGCCTGGATTTCCCCGCCTCCGTCTCCCCGCCGCTTCTGCCGGTATAACTGTCCGCGCCGTTCTGTGAGGGCGTCCATCTCCGCCTGTATCGCGTCATACTGCATGGAGAGCTGGGCCGCTGTCTCGATGTGGTTTTTACGGAGATACCGGAATTGCTCTTGATAGCGGTCCAGTTTCAGCAGTTCCTCCCGCATGGAGAACGCCGCCCGGTTTCCCGGACGGCGTTTCGGGTATGCCCCCAGCAGGCAGAGGTATTTGAAGCAGAGGGCTTGAAAGCCCGTGAGTTTCCTTGGGCGGCGGGGCATCCTGCCTCGCACCCGATACCGGCGGCCCGGCTCCAGCAGATGGAAAAAAGTAGTGGGGGGAGTGTCCGGCGGGGCCTCGCCGGAGCGGACGGCGGCAAGCCTGGCCTGTATGTCCGCCTCGGTATAGCCGTCTTTCAGGCTGTCCAGACGGATATACCCTTTTCCACCGGGGGGAAGGATAGCGGTGTACTTGACTTTGGGGCCGGTTTTTACCTGATACCCCATCCGCCGCAGTTGGCTGAGGAAGGACTGGTAGGTGTAGGCTTGCCGGATGGCTTCGTCCACATCACGGCGGATCAGGTCCCGCACGGTGGACTTGCCCTGTCTGGCCGCCTCCCACTCGGCTCGGCTCATTGGCCTCCCTTTCAGCGGGGCAACGGGCTCAATGACAGACAGCCCGTGTTCCCGGCAGATGGCGTCTGAGGTTCCCCGGATGCCCACGCCGTCCCCGCCGTAGTAGTCCTTCAGTTGGTCCCGGTACATGGCCCCATCCACAAAGGAGACGGAATTAAAAACGATATGCGAATGTAAATGCGCTTTGTTCAGGTGGGTGGAAACGATGGCTTCATAGCGGTCCCCCAGCAGGCGCCGGGCAAACTCCACGCCCACGGCATGGGCCTGGTCCGGCGTCACCTCGCCGGGAGCGAAGGACTGGATGATGTGGTAGCCCTTTCGTTTCCGCCCCTCCTTGCCCCAGCGCCGCTTGGTGTCCATCATGTCGGCATAGACCCTCTCCCGGTCGCAGTTGATGGAGGTCTCGTAGCAGGTCTGTTCCGTTTTCTCCCGGTCCAGGGCGTAGTCGATGGCGGCCTCCAGGGAGGTCTTTTCCGGGTCCTGGGTATAGCCCACGCATTTGTCCAGGCGGTTGTGAATGACTAAAATCTTGGTGTAGGCCATTACAGCGTGTCCCGGACCAGCCGGACCGCCTGACGGACCAGCCGCGCCGCCTCCCGTATCTCCTCCTGGGTGGCCTCGCCTCTGGCGTTGGCCTGATAAGCCAGTTGATTCACATTATTGCCGATGGCGTTCAATTCCCGGAGCAGGGCGGCGTAGGTATCGGGGGGCCGTGGGCGGAGATTGACGCCCATAATGAGTTGACGGAGCATGGGCTCGATCTTGAGCCCAGCAGTCCGGGCGGTCTCCGTCAGCCGGACGTAGTGGGCGGCATCCAGCCGCAGGGTGATGGTTTTATAGGGTTTCATCGGACCGGGCCTCCTTTCCGATGCTGCGGCCTCTTTTCCGGCTCTGGCGGTGGAGTTTTCAGGGGAAACTCCTTGCAATAAGCCCGCTCTCCACAGGCGTCTTTCAGCAGGTGGGCTATACATTTGTCAAAGGAATATCCATGCTTTTCTCCGTCTACCAGATAGAAGTGCATCGCAGTCTCCCGGTAAAGAAGTTGGGCGCCGCTCTGGTGGGTGAGGATCACGACGCCATAAACCACCAAATCGGTCGAGCCGTTGTATGGAACGATCTCCACTGCGGCATCACAGAAGGGGGTGTCGTGGGCGGCAAGCGCGGCTTTGATTTTTTCTGTATTCTCGGCCTGGTGGTCACGGAAATGCTGGATCAGGCCAACCTGTTTCCGCAGGCCGCTCAGGTAATTCCGCTGGTCCTGGCTGATAAACAGTTTCCGTCCGCTCCCGAACACGATGGAATAATCGTTATGGCCCCGGAATTTTCCCCGGCACGGGCTTCTCTCCACATGATAGGACGTTTCACCAAACAGGCGTTGCAGGGTCCACTCCAGAAGCCGGGTCTCGTACATTTTTTTATCAATCATCTGTTCACCTCCAGTTCAGGTATCAAATAGCGCATATCAAATGGATATGCGTTGGTGTTGTGCGGGGGATGGGGGCTGTGCCCCCGGAAAAAAGTCCCCTCAAATTGAGGGGACTTTCGGCGGCGTGGGGGTATCAGGGGCGGAGCCCCTGACCAGCGGCATTTTGCTGTCAAAATGCCATGCTGGCGCGGACAGCGGCGCTTGTGCCGCTGTCACCGTACCGGGGCCGTTTTCCGGCGGGGCGGTTTCTTGGGCCCCTTCCGGGCGGTCTCCAGCTTTTGAACACTCTCCCGGTTTCGGTGCTGATTCAAAGGCGTGGTATGCAGCTTCTGTGCCATAGTCGGCTCCTCCTCTTGTGGTGTGTCTTGATGGCCGGAGGACAGCGGCTCCTCCAGCAGGGCCGGGTCGTCCTCCAGAAAGGAAAGCATTTCTTCCACCCGTTCTTCCAGGGAAGCCTCCACCGTATAGCCGGGGAGTAATACGCCATTGACGGAGAAACGGCCCTCCTGTCCCTTTGGGATGGGCGGGGAGACCTCCGTAAACAGGTGGGCGTAGGCTTTGATCCTGCCTTGCAGATAACGCTCCATATCCGCCTTCTCGGTAAATCTCTTGTCGCTTTGCCCGGCGAGCTGCCAGCCGTCCCCGGTGAGGTCCGGGGTTGGATTGCAGATGGTATTATAATGGAGATGCCAGGATAAATACCATGCGTCCGTCACGGTCTCCTGCTTGGTCCGGTCATAGTGGGTGCGGTCATAGAAGCGGTACGTCATCTTATAGACCCTGTTGCTGCGTTCATAATTTCCATATTGGTCTTTTTTCCACTGATTGGAGGTATGATTGACAGGCAGGGCCATCAGATATTGCTTTGCCTTGCGGATGGCGGCGGTCTCCGCCGCCTGTTTCAGCCATTCGGCCTCAATTTCGGAGAATTTTGAGAAGATCGCTTTCTCCCGCGCCACACTGGCCTCCTCCAGTTCTCCTAACTCTGTGCGTGGCAGCTTGACCAGTTCCGTAATGCGGTCCTGGTCTTTACTGGAATACAGGCGGGTAGAAATTTCAATTTCCCGTCCAGGATCAATATGCGTATATGCCATAGCCGCCCCCTATCGCGCCATAGCCAGCCGCTTTTTATGCAGCGGCTTTTTCCTGACGGCTGGGCGGGTGGCTTTGGCCGGAGGCGGCTCCTGTTTCCCCCCGTCCGCCGTCTGTGCCTGGACCTGGACCGGGAGGGGCGGCCCCGCCTGGGGTTTTTCCTCCGCTGGAGGGGCCGGCTCACCGGAGACGGGTTGCGCCTCCGATGGTCCGGCCATATCGCCGTCCTCCAGGCAGTTCAGCAGGTCCTCCAGCGTGACCTTATCCTTCTGCGGGACCGGGGGTTGGAGCGAATATCCTTGCAGGAGTTGGCCGTTGACACAAAACAACTCCTTTGCCTCCGCCGGGATGGGCGGGGACAGGGATTCAAAGCACGGCGCATACTGGTCAAATTTGCTCTGGATGTACTTCTGGGCCCCCTCCATGGTCTTGTACTTCTTGCTGCCCTCGTACTCAATGCGTTCCCTGGGGCTCCGGGTATAGCCCCAATACCCCTGAGACAGGCCGGGGGCCGTGTAGGACAACTCCCAGGTCAATTTCCATTCATCACCAGACTTGACGATGTTGAATGTCATTTTATAGACCAGGTTGCTGATCTCCCAGGAGCCGTCCTTGTGCCTCTGCCACTCATTGCGGGTGTGCGTGACCTCCGGCGTTTTCAGATATTCGATTGCTTTTTGCAGGAGAAGGGTCTGCGCCCCATGCTCATCCCAGGCGGTGACGGCCTTCTTCATCTCCTCAAAGACTTTCTTTTCCTCCGCCTGGCTTTCCTTTAACTGCTTTTCCAAGTCCTTGACCGGGACATTCAGGAACGGCTTGAAGTCGGCCCTGTCGCCCCGGTAGTTGATCTGCCGCCTGACCTCCAGGTAAGAGCCCTTCCGAAGATATCCTTCACTGGGACCGATCTCATAAAACGATTTTTTTGCCATACTGCAATTCACCTCCCTATCTGACCTGGCCGCTGGGCGGCGCCCGGTCCTTTTTCGGCGTCCAGCCCTTTTGATACCGATGCTCCAGCATGATCGTGCGGACCAGGGCTTCCTCACTTTCAGGCAGATACCGGATGTGCCGGAGCGTCCCATACGCCCAAAACAAATCTTCCATGGCCGCCCTGTACCGTTCCGGCTCCATGGAAAACCGCCGCCCAGAATAAAAGACCAGTTCCACGGCTTTGGCCTCCATCGCCGTGTTTTTTAACCGGCGGAGGTGTGCGGAAAAATCGAAGGAGCGTATATCCCCCGTGGGGCTGTCCCGGTCCCTGCCCTTGAGGACGACACAGTATGCCTCCTCTCCGGCCTCCGGGCGCTGGCTGGTCCATACCCGGTGGCCGTGGGAGCCGCGAAGGAACACATCTCGTTCCCGGACACACAGCCCTCCGCCGGAACGGGGGAGCCAGTAGAAGGTCCGCTCCTCCATCTCGTATTCCGACACAGCCGCCTGGAGTGTCCAGAGGTCCGGGCGGAAACTGGCGGGGGTGGAGGGGGTGGTCTGGCCGCACAACCTGTCCAAAACAGGAAACAATTTAGTATTTGCCTCTTTCATCTTACCGGCTGCACCATCCTTGCCCGGCTGTGCCGCCGCTGTTCCGGGCGCACGGCCGGGGGCGGCTAGTAGTCCGGGTCCAGATACTTGGCTTCAAACTCCCACGCTGTCAGGTATTCCTCGCCATGACGGTCATCAAAGTCGCCGGGGGCCAGGTCCAGATAGCCGCTGGGCGGCAGAGGGAGAGGGCTGGCGGTGAGCACGGTGCCGAAGTGCTCCACCGTGATATGCCGCCCCAGCAGGCAGGGCTGGCTCCAGTCGTTGGGGTCGCTCTGCATTTCATAGAGGTGCATCCACGGGGGGAGTGTGGCACGGTCCACCCGATGGATCGTGAACAGGCCGGGCACCGTCAGAATTTCCACGGCTTTGAGCCGTTCCTTGCTTGCGTTGATGTGATACATAACGTCCTCCTGTTATCTTCCCTCAATTTGAGGGGACTTTTTAGGCCGCAGGCCGCGGGTGTAAACAAAGGGATAGTCTTGGGCCAGCCGGTATTGTCTGGCAAGCGCCTCCGGGGTGACGCGCTTGCCCGCGACAAACTTACCGGGATGGACATACTGGGCCAGGCGTCTGCTCTCCGGGATATGATTCCGCACCTCCCAGGTGCCCACCACCTGGGCCTACTCCGCCATTGTCCGGCGCACATCGGGGTTATCCCTGGATGGCCGCAGTTCATACTGATATATTTGATCCGGGGTAAGGGGGGAGCGGTAAATGACCTCCCCCCAGGCCCGGAACGCGCCGTGCTCCACGCTGGTACGCTCATCGTAATTGAGAAAGCCCGTCAGGGGGTTATCCGGGTCCTTGGGATAGGTCCCTATGTCCACGGGCCGCTGGGTGGAGTAATAGCGGTAAAGTTCCTGCTGTTCCATCGCTCTGCCCTCAACGTTCCGGGCCTTTTCGCGGTTTGGGCCGCCTGGCCTTTGGCTTTGGGATGGCACGTTCCTGAGCCTCCCATTGCATCCGTCTGGCGTCATACTCGCTTTTGGCAGGTCTGCCGGGCTCAGGAGGAGCCATTTCGACTTGTGTAACAGCGGGTGCCGGCCTTCTGTCTTTTCTAAGCTGTTGCAGACGGACCTTTACGGACGGGCTGCGCGGGGCGGGTCCCGCCTCCCTCTCCTGGGGTGGTTGCGTCATGTCCTCCTGCGGAGACAATAGGCTCTCCACAGAAGGGGCCTCCCGCTGGACTGCGGGCTGTTCCTGCGTTTTTCCCATATTGATGGACTCATGCAGGCGTTTCATGATCTGCTGAACAGCGGAGCGAAATGCTTCCTGCTCCCCCTCCGGCAGAAGGGCCGCCTGCTCCTCCATCTGCTTTCCCAGATCCGCCGCCTGACAATGGCGCTGGAAACAGGGGAGAAGGCCGAGTGAGAGCTCATCGACACTTTGATGGATAAAAGGCGTCAATTCTTCCTGTAAAACCGTGCGGTATTCCTGCGGCACACTCTGAAATAACTGGTTTACCCGTGCCCGCCCGTCTTGGTATGCACTGATATGGGTCTGCATCTGTTCCAGCAGGGAGCCGCCCGCCCCGATCTCCAGAGGGAGCCAGTAGCGGTCTGTCCGGCCGTCTTTCATATAGTCGATTTTCACCTTGACCGCCTGCGGCGTCCGTTCAGCCTCCCGGTACTCCTGATCCACCTGGCGTACATACTCCTCCGCTTGGGAGAGAGACATCTGTTTGCCGGTGGGGAAACGCTCATCCATGCTCTCCGTGATGGTCACAATAGGCTCGCCCTCCGAATCCAGGTTGACCATTGGGGCCTCCGGGCCGCCTTCCGCGAAGGGCGGCTTCATCAGGTCGTCCACAGCGGCGGAAATATCGTGGGCAAATGCTTTCCACTTGTCCGCCACCGCCCGGACCGTACAGGCTCCTCGTTTGAAAAAGCCGGTGAACAGGCTGGCGCTCTCGCCCAGCAGATCCTTTACATCCTGTTTCAGATTGCCGGTGATCTCCTTCATCCGGCTGTTATGTTCCATGCTGCTTCACTCCTCGAATGGTTTTGGAAATCTCCCCTCAAATTGAGGGGACTTTTGAGGTCCGGGCCCGCTTCTTCCTGCCCTTGGTACATCTCTTTTGGCTTTGTGGCACAGGCTCCGGGGGCGGACGGTCCAGGCAGCGGCTCTCAACGCCGTCGATCAGTTCCGCGGCGGTATTGCGAATACACTCCAGGGAGGCGCGCAGCTCCTTTTGTTCTCTGCCGCTGCTCCACCCGGTAATGTAACCGAAGGAGTAGTCGCTGGTGTCCAGGCCCAGGTACTGGCAGACGGTATAGGCCACGCTCTCCGCCTCCACCTCGCGGGTGCGCCGGTCCTTCTCATGGGCCCCTACAATGATCCCGCCCTCCACCGGGAGGGCGTGCAGCTTGGCGTGGGCGATCTCATGGACCAGCGTTTTGATGGTCTGGGCCTCGCTCATGCCGGGGCTGAGGGTGATCCTCTGTTCCGCGTGGTAGTACGCCCCATGGACGCCCGGCGGCAGGAGGCCCTCGCTGATAGGGACGGGGGAGATGGCTTTTAAGGCGGACAGCAGTTTTTCATAGCCCTCCACGGTGCCCGTCAGGGCCTCAACGCCCAGGCTGGGGAGTTCCCGCCCATCGGTCTGGCTGACATCAAACACAATAGCCGTGGTGAAACCAGTTTTTTTCACCCATTTCTGTTCCTTGATGGTCTGCCCGTCCGGGCCGGTCTCCTCCACCTCATCCCGCGCCCAGTAAGGGCAAGGGGCCAGGATGGTGATGCCGGTCTCGCCCGCCTTGACATGACGGCCGAATTTCCGTTTCCAGTCCCCATACCCCGCCACCATGGAGGCGTGCGAACACTGGAGCTTAATGAGAAAAATATTGCCGTAACTGTAATGGTGCAGTTTGGAGAGGGATTGCAGATAGGCCGCGTACTGGTCGCTCTGGAACAGGTCGGTGATACCGGCCTCCAGTTGATCCGTCAGCGCCCGCACACGTTCCATACGCTCTTGAAAGTCGATTTTTCACACCTCCCTGGAAAGTCCCCTCAAATTGAGGGAACATTTGAATATGAAAAAAGCCCCGAACATGGTACGTTACCGCTCCATGCCGGGGTCTTTCCTGTGCTGCCGGGGCTTCCAGTCCGGGTGTCCGGGCGGAAGCTCCTCCCTGAGTTCATCCACCCGCTGCTTCATATTCTTCCGGGCGGCCTGCTCATCTCCGAAGTAACGGCCATAGTTGTACCCCTGGAAATTATCGTAGGCGTAACACTTCCAGGTGACGTAGGGGGAGACCTCCGTGGGGCTGTACCCCAGCACTACCTCGGTATTTCCCACCCGGCGGCTGTCGATGATCTCATAGCTCTGGCACATTCGTTTTCCGCTCATCCTGTTCACCTCACCGGCGTCTCAGCCTTTTTTACGTTTTTTCCCGCCGCGGCCTTGGCCTTTTGGCGCTCCATGACCGTCTGACGCAGTTTCAAGCCCTCCAGGATGCCCTGTTTCACGTCCGGGATAGTGGTGCGCTTGTCAGGGAAGAAGGGCCGCAGATCCTCCTCCAGCATTGTGACCTTCAGCGGAGGTGTCTCCTCCCGCTTGGTGGGGGCTACGGCCTGCTCGATCTTCTCAGTGGTCAGACTGCCGGCCTGGCTCTCCTTCTTCAACTCTTTGGCCTTGGTGCCGGAGGGGACTTTATCCTCCTTCTGGATGGCGTCCGCCAATACCTTCTGCTCCTTGGGCTTCATTTGGGCAATATCCGCCCCGGTGTTGACCGGGATCTTCCCCTTGTCCACCAGGTCCTGGAGTTCCGGGACCAGTTTATTCAAGGTCTTGTACCGCTGGATCGTGGCGGGGCTCTCGCCCACCTGCTGGGCCAGCTCCTCGTCGGCACTCATGCGCTTGATACCCATAGCTTCGTCCTGCGCGATCTCCTCCTTGGTGCGGCGGCCCATCTTCCGTTTCATGGCGTCGGTTTTCATCTGGTAGGCGCGGGCCTTCTCCATGGGGCTGATCTCCTCCCGCTTGAGGTTGGAGTCCACCATGGAAATGATGGCCTCGTCCCGATCCAGATTGCGGACGATAACAGGAATATCCTCGATCCCGGCCAACTGGCAGGCGCGCATACGGCGGTGGCCGGAGACCATCTCATAGCCGCCGTCCTTATGGGGGATGACCATGACCGGCTCCAGCACACCGAATTTCTTGATGCTGTCCACCAGGTCCCACATATCCTTATTGTCGCGGACTGCGAAGGGGTGCCCCTCAAAGGGCCGGATGTTTGCCACCTTCATGGTCGTGACCGTCTCCGGCTGGCCCTCCTTGGTCAGGGGGATTTTCAGATCTTTGGGCAGTTCCTCATCCTCCGGCTCCTTCCCAGCAGGGGGCTCCGGAGCCTTGTCTGCCTTGGCGGGCTCCTCTGGGGGATAGGGGAGCAGCTTGCCGGGGACCGGCATGAGCGGCTTATCCCGGTGCCCCTTACGGTACTCACTGGCTTGGGCAAGGGACATTTCATACACATCCGCCCGGACCTCCAGCATCCCCGCCTGCTCCAGCGCCTTGCAGCGGTGGAAACCGTCTACCAGTTGAAATTCGTCCTCCTTCTCGCTCTTGCGGAGAATGACGGGCTTTTGAAGGCCGTTTTTCTTAATGTCCGCGATCAGGCCGTTGTAATCCTTGCGGGGCTCGTCCTTGACATAGGTGCCGGGCAAAGGTTTGATTTTGGAGAGGGCAACGAAACGCAGGTCGGGGGATTGCGGCTCCTGCTCCTTTGGTTTGGCCGAAGTGTCTGCGGGGGCCTTGGACGCCTCTTGTTTTTTCCCATCCTTGGGCTTACCAGGATCAGACACAGGAGACTTCTTCCCCTCGGCAGGCTTGGCAGAGGTGTCCGTGGGAGCCTTGGGCTCCTCCTGTCCCTTCTTCTCGTTGGTAGGCTTGGCGGGGGTTTCTGCGGGGGCCTTGGGGGCTTCCTGCCCCTTCTTCTCGTTGGCAGGCTTGGTGAGGGGGTCTGCGGGAGCCTTGGGGGCCTCCGGCTCCTTCTTCCCATCGGCAGGCTTGGTGAGGGGGTCTGCGGGAGCCTTGGGGGCCTCCGGCTCCTTCTTTCCATCAGTAGGCTTGGGAGTAGTGCCCGCAGGGGTCTTGGGGGCCTCCGGCTCCTTTTTCCCATCGGCAGGCTTGGCAGAGGTGTCCGCAGGGGCCTTGGGAGCCTCCGGCTCCTTCTTCCCATCAGCGGGCTTGGGAGTAGTGCTCACAGGGGCCTTGGGGGCCTCCTGTCCTTTCTTCTCGTCGATAGGCTTGGCGGCTCCAGCGGCAGGCGGTTTTCCCGCCTCTGGAGGCGCGGGTGTGTCCGGCGGCGCGCCGGGGACCGGGGCGCGGAACGCTCCGATCAAAGGGTTTTTCTTGGGGTCTGCCATAGTCGTTTTCCTCCTTTATGTCGTGGCGTTTTATTGAAAACTTCCCTCAATTTGAGGGGAGTTTTGCTCGTTTGGGACGATCCGTGGGGAAAACCGCCCCCTGGGTGTGCTTGGCGGCGGACAGGTCGGCCAGTGTGGACGGGAGGCCGTCAAAGTCCTGGTCGGTCCCCAGGATCGAGGACAGCAGCACAACATCGGCCCTGTCCACGCCGTACCTCTCCGCCAGCCAGTCCAGGTATTCCCGGCGGTTGGAGTAGTTTTTTGTTTTATAACGGCTCATAAGGACTACTCCTCCTGTTCATTCCCGCTGTGGATAGGAAAAGTCATGCTGGACTGCCGCCTGATAATAGGGGCTCATTGTGACTGGCGCGTTATATAGGGCGGTCAACAGATAGGCGCGGATATTACGTATCTCTGTTGTGTTGCGTCTCATGCAGTCAAACACATATTCCAAATGGCCATTGTCCAACATTTGCAGCCGCCCTTTTACCTGCTCGGCCGGCATTTCCGCCCCTCCAATGCGAAAGGTAGGCCGGGTGCTGCATAGCGTGTCCACGATCAGCTCTGTCACGCTTTCCACGTCCTCATAACCAAACTGCTGGCAGAGAAGGGGAAATTCGATTGCTTCTTGCACTTCTCTCCGGCACTCGCTTCGATCTATCCATCTGCTCTCCGGGACTGTGGCAGATGGATGGATAGATGGATAAAGCTGACTGAGATCAGTCTGATTAGATTCAATATAACTTGCGTCCGATTTTCGGAAGTCTGCACTTCCGATAACCGGAAGTCTTGACTTCTGTTTTTCGGAACTCTTGACTTCTGATTTTCCGAAGTCTTGACTTCCGAAAATCGGAAGTCTGGGAATGTCTTGCGGCGCAGCGGGTTGCGGCAGTATGGTGCGGGTGGTGAAGCGTTTGACATAGAGCTTAGTGGGGCGGCCCTGCCCCTGCTTGACCCGCTCAATGAGGCCGAAGCCTTTCTTGCCGGTGTCCAGCTCTGCCAGGAGCCGGACTGCCTTTTCATGGCCGCAGTTCAGGTCCTCTTGTATTTCATCCAGAGTATAGTAGATGAACACACGCCCCATATCGTCATACCAGCCGTTTTTGGCGGACAGGCCCATGCGGTCCAGCAGGAGGCCGTACAAGAGTTTTGCGTCTGTGGACAACTTTTTGAACGCTTCCCCGGTAATGAGCTGCCGGGGAATACGGTAGAAAGCAAATTGATTGCTCTCGTCGCCATAGTAATAATCGAAGTTCATGTTCTGCCTCCTGTCGTTTGGGCGCAAAAAAAGGGCACGACCCTTTCAACTGGATCGTGACCTTTTCAATGATAAAGTTGTTTGGCCGGATTGTTCCCCGGAGCAGCGTCAATCTCGCATATGTGCTTTCAGACAAATAGTTCTCTTTTCTCTTAATTTTCTCAATTTGCGATAAGGTCTTTGAGGGGAATAATAGTGGATAACATGATTTTCACCTCAGAAGTATGCGGTGTGGTGCTCATAGCACCTTTCGACAAAATCTCCCGGCCGCCATGCTCCACCATTCGATTTATTGTATTTTTATCGTTGTTTTTTCGATGTTTTTATCCATTTTTTCTTTATCATAGAATATTTTTACTAACTGTACCACTCGTTCATGATGTTCAAGAACGGCGTGAAGTCATTGTCCTGTGGGGTAGCACTGTCCACATTGTTGTTGATGGCTATGAACCGAACACCCTTCTTCGGGAAAAGGATTTCTGTGTAGTAGCCAACTTGCAGGTAGTTTCTACCAAAACGACTGAGATCCTTTACCACAAGGGTCTCCACTCGTCCGGCTTCGACTTCTTCCAGCAGGGCGGCAAAACCGGGACGATTAAATAATGAGGTGTGATAGCGATAGCGGCAAAAAGCTAATAAAATCAATGGTTTTGCGGACAGCGGATAGACAGGGAATGTGTTAAAAACTGAATACGCACACAAACGGCGTTACCTTAACCCCTTTGGGGGAGAAAGTAACGCCGTTTTTTTATGCCCGCAGGAAAGGAGGTGCAGCCGGAATGTATTTCACAAAGGGCAAGCAGCGGGCGTTTGAATTGCTCATGCAGCAGAAGCCGGGATTTGACCGCTATCAATCCGGTTGTGCCGGAGATGATGAAGATTGCGGCACTTGCCGTTTCTACCGCCCCGGGTGGAAATATGAGTTTTGCGTTTTCAAAGAGTGTCCCTATTGCCCCGGCAAAAGGACGCGGAAAACGCACGCCAGCATGGACAAATAGACGGGCAAAAGCCCTTGTGCCATGCGGCTTTGCAGACGCGAAAACGGCAAAGGGCATATTGCAATACCAAAACAGCCGAAAACGGCTTTCTAATTGTCCACGCATACCAAGAGAGGAAGTGAGGAAATATGGCAGTTTTCAGAGTGGAGCGAAATACGGGATATACCGTTATGAGCAACCACCACTTGCGAAACAAGGAATTGTCCTTAAAGGCAAAGGGCTTGTTGTCGCAAATGCTTTCGCTGCCCGAAGATTGGGATTATACCCTTGCGGGCTTATCCCATATCAACCGGGAGAAGATCGACGCAATCCGCGAAGCGGTAAAGGAACTCGAAAAAGCCGGATATATCGTGCGCAGCCGGGAGCGCGACGAAAAGGGACGCTTGCGGGGCGCAGATTACGTCATATACGAGCAGCCGCAGCCGCGAGAGCCGGAAGCAGCTACCAGCGGCGGACAGCCGCCTATATTGGATTTACCTACATTGGAAAATCCAACATTGGATAATCCAACGTTGGAAAAACCT